>Ga0214542_1001342_pt1 | contig 50188 bp, 45 predicted proteins | sample CNSS1metaG_FD_160096 | JGI IMG/M metagenome (GOLD analysis project Ga0214542, IMG submission 160096) | Root nodule microbial communities from cowpea collected in UCLA plant growth center, Los Angeles, California, USA - CNSS1 | ecosystem: Host-associated > Plants > Roots > Nodule | place: USA... | reverse complement strand
AACCCAACCCATAATCCAACTCCTAAAGAAATCCACCCGGTTCACGTGGACTGATGATTGTGAACAAATCTTCCAAAAACTCAAAACAACCTTAACCTCACCACCCATCTTCCACAAACCGGACACCAGCCAACCCTTGCTGGTATACATCACGGCCACCGACTACATCATCAACGCAGCGCTTGTTCAAGAAATAGAAGGCACACAACATCCTGTGTATTTTGTGAGCAGAACACTGCAAGAACCTGAAACCAGATATCAGATGGTAGAAAAACTAGCCCTATCTTTGGTCCACGCGGCACGTCGCCTCCGTCCGTATTTCCAAAACCACACCATAACCATTAAGACCGACTACCGAGTCCAAAAAATATTACAAAAACCAGATCTAGCCGGACGCATGTCATCATGGGCCGTGGAACTATCAGAATTCAACATCCGCTATGAACCCCACGGCCCCATCAAAGCCTAGTGCCTTTTAGACTTCGTCAACGACCTACAACAAACATCCATTGAGGACCAGTGGACACTTCATGTAGATGGTTCCTCAAATCCAAGGGGCGCCGGCGCCGACATCATCTTAGAAGGCCCTAACAATATCTTCATCGAAAAATCCCTTCAGTTTGCTTTCAAAACGTCAAATAACCAAGCCGAATACGAAGCCATCCTCGCCGGCGTTTTCCTAGCCCGTGAAGTCGGCGTCAAGAAGTTAACGTGCAAAACCGACTCCAAACTCACTGTAGGCCATCTAAATGACGAGTTTCAGATCAAAGACCCCATCCTTCTACAATATTACCGTCTGGTCCGTGCAGTTATTCAATCCGCCTTCGAACAAGTCCGCGTCGAACACAGCCCAAGAACCGACAACGTAAGGGCCGACATCCTTTCCAAATTGGCCAGCACCAAGCTCAAAAACCGTAACCGATCCCTACTACAGCAAACACTATCCACACCTTCCATCACACACACTTGCCAAAACTTAACCCACACCCCAATTAACAGCGTCACCCCCTCCCAAAGCCAAAACTGGACCACCCACTACATCCAATACCTCAAAACCAGCATCCCACCCCCTCGACGCAGACAAAACCTGGCTGGCTAAAGCTGCCAGGTACACCATGATAGGTGATGACCTCTACAAACGCGGATACGGCCAACCCCTACTTAAGTGTGTCACGGCGGAGCAAGCCCAATATATCATCAAAGAGCTACACGAAGGAATTTGTGGTTATCATTTCGGTGCACGCACCATGGTTACAAGAGTTCTTAGAGCCGGATACTTCTGGCCCACTATAGAAGCAGATTGCCAGGATCATGTCAGGAAGTGCAAGCCATGTCAGAAACATGGCAACCTTATTCATCAGAAACAGGAACAACTACATCACATACTATCCCCATGGCCATTCGCTAAATGGGGAATGGACATCCTAGGCCCCTTCTCACCTGGCAAGGGGCAAGTAAAATTCCTAATTGTAATCGTCGACTATTTTACCAGATGGATCGAAGCCAAGCCGGTAACCACCATCACGGCCCAGCAAGTCCAACAATTCGTGTGGAAGGACATTATATGCAGATATGGTGTACCACATACCATTATCACAGACAATGACCGACAATTCATCGACAAGGAGTTAGCCAAATTTTACACCGGCCTAGGCATCAAGCACATCACAAGCTCTGTAGAACATCCACAAACCAATGGGCAAGCAGAGGCAGCAAACAAAGTCATCCTCGTAGAGCTGCGCAAGAGGTTGGATACCGCCAAAGGCCGATGGCCTGAAGAGTTAATAGAAGTACTATGGGCTTACAAATGCACCCCCCAATCATCAACAAACGAATCTCCATTCAGCTTAGTCTACGGCGCAGACGCTATGATACCAGTAGAAATTGGCGAACCATCCCTGCGCCGAGAACTATACGACCCAACCCACAACCACCAAAACATGGCCTTACATTTCGACCTCCTACCCGAACTTTGAGAAAAAGCCCAGATACGCAACCTAGCTGCCAAACAATGAGCTGCTAGGAAATATAATGCAAATCTACACCCACGATCATTTGTCATCGAGGCCCTAGTATGGAGAATGGCCAACAGTGCTAGAAAGAAGGATGGCAAGTTCTCCCCTAATTGGGACGGCCCATACCGCATATGAGAAGATGTAGGAGGAGGAGCTTATCGCCTATAATAATTGTCTGGGGAAGAGATTCCCAACACATGGAATATATCCCACCTCAAGTTCTACTTCAGCTGAATGTGTATTGTAATCGAACCAATACTTGTAACCCCAGGTGTACTCTTTTTCCTGACTTGGTCTTTTTGCCCTAAGGAGGGTTTTGGCCAAGGAGGTTTTAATGAGGCACCCCTTTTCGATAAATAAAAAGAAGGGTTCCCTACTTTATGATTCTCTATGTGATTTATCTCTTGCTTAATTCGTTAAAGTTCCCAACCCTTACCCCAAGTAAGCGGCCTGGGTCGAACACCCTTATCTCTTGTTTAATTCGTTAAAGTTCCCCACCCTTATCCCAAGTAAGCGGCCTGGGTCGAACACCCTTATCTCTTGCTTAATTCGTTAAAGTTCCCCACCCTTACCCAAAGTAAGCGGCCTCGGTCGAACACCCTTAACATACAATCGATTGCGTCACACATACATCACATATAATCCAAAACCGACATACACAATAACATACAAAACCTTAACTGCATTTAAACATATGTGCAAGAATGTACCAACGTAACAAAAAGTACCAAATATTAAAGCCGAAATCCTACTCTGTTGCATCAGCTGCTACCTCCTCGGCATCGCCCGCCTTCTTCTCGTCTTCTACAACCTGCTGCGTTTCCTCATTCCCACTCTCGTCATCCTCCTGGACCAACTTCCCATCAATTACATCCTTATTTACATCAAACCTCGAGTCCGTTACGACCACATCTTGATGAAAAAAAGTCGCCTACCGCAATCCTTTCTCAAACCCATTAATGTGCTCCTGTATGATGCTGTTCTTCAGATCATCAAGCTCACCAACAGCTCCATCATACTTGTCCTTCAAATCATCGTAGTCCTCTTCCAGCTCCCCTATACATTTATTCAGCTTTTCCTCAGAGTCCAAGCAACGCACCCTCCATGTTACCAACCTTTTCCTCTCCGCTTCCCAATCTTCCTTTGCCTTTTCCAAAGCAGCCTTTTCCTCCTCCAGCTTATCCACCTTCCCCTGCAACTCCTCCACTCTTTCCCCACCACCCTCCTTCACCTCCCTCCTATAAAGTGACCCAACACACCGACTCAGAACTAAAGCTTTGCTCCCAAATTCCACCATTGTTCTCACAATGTGCTCCGCATCCATGTTGTCAATAGAGTTTACGACGGTGTCTAGGAGGGTAATCGAGATATCCTTCCTCACGGATATCTCCGGCAACTCGATCAGCCCAGCCTCCGACCCCTTCTCCCCGCTAGATGACCCCGTTCCAAGCAGGGCCGCCCTTACCTTCTTCACATCCTTTCCCTTCCTGGGTCGAGGCGGAAGCTCAACCTTCCTCTTTGTCCCGCTGTGGACATGCACCTCCACCACCGATTCCTGTAAGTTGGGAACATCAGTCTTCCCAGCCGCCTTGGCCTTAGTGGCCATTTCTTTCCTCAATGTCTGAAAAAGCGCCAGATTCTTCTTTCCAGACTACGCCATATGCCCTGCAATAACACATCACAACTCGGATCAAAACAACTTAACATTATTAACACAACTTAAGTAATAAAAAGATTCCTTCAATATCTATTATCGGGTGCACCGAATTATAAACCCTAACTAGGCCCTTAGTGGGCAACTTATCGACAAACTTCAACAACATCCCCACCACCTCCTTATCACTAGTCGACAACTCCTCCATTCCCATGTCTTTATACCGGGAAGGATTGCTGGTCCAACTAAAGGGAAACTTGGTACTCCCATCCGCATTCAAAAAGTGAGCTTTGCCCCCTTCCTTGACGACGACCTTGAAGTACCCATCCTTGAAATGCTTGAGAGACTGGGAGAAGGCATCCAGTCTGCTGATGCTAGGGTGACTTATCAAGGATAACCAAGTAGCCGGCCGCCGAGGTCTAGTGTCGTAAAAATACAAGAAAGCGTAAGGAGTAGGCTCCAAGTATAAAGACTGGCACAAAATGTGGAAGGCCTGCAAATAGGCCCAACTGTTCGGATGCAGCTGTGTAGGTGCCACATTCAATGGCCGCAATATGCCCATAGTAAAATCGTCTAGCGGCAATGGCACATGAAGTTGAGAGAAGTGGCACATGTACATGTAGAAAAACTTTTCGGTAGCCCCCTCCTGCCCATGGCATACCCGGTCGATAACACTAACCCTCTCTAGAGAAACAATGCCCCTACTGACACCCTTGGAGATAACAGGTGTGCAATTCAACCAAGAGTTTAGTAAGCGGGACCACCTGAACAAAGACGATTGATCGCGAACATCAACAGCCACCCACCCGTAGCCGCCTTTCGTCGGCCAATTGCTCTCCTCCAACTCTCCGGGGGGATCCTCCCAAACCTCCTTCACAACCTCCATTGGCATCCCACTTGTAACAACCCCATAACTCGTACCCTCGTCATCAAGCCACCTATCTTTACTCCTCTCCGACTCGGTACTCTCGCTACTACTAGACGTAGACATGCTATCACTACTAGACATATCTAGTTTTGTTTTTTCGAGAAGATCTCGATCGAAAGTGAAGACTAGTCGGACAGTATTACGTGCACAAGATCTCTGGATTCAGAACTCTCGCAAATGAAACAAGTAACCCCTCATCTGTTTTCAAACCCATATTTATAGTCCACAATCCCAAACGACGAAACTCTTCCCGCCAAAATAATACCCCAGACCAATCGACACCATCATTGCAAAAGATATGACACTTCAAAACGACGGCACCAAAAATTTTTCGATTTGACCACTGACACCCCTTCACCTACCTTCTGACGGTTACAACTTCTTAGCCTTAACACTGTTCACCACACTTAAAGGCTGGGGGATTGGTGTATCACACCTAGCCGGTTCCGCTAGCATATTAACACATATCACCCTTGACCGACAACTCATATCGGACAAGGCTGGGGCACTGTTGTACCACACCTAGCCAAACTCGACCAAATAAGTAAACAATGTGTATATCAAGGCAGCCAAGTATCCAGCCTAGGCCGAGTTAGCCTAACTTGTACCGGTTTTAACCTAAGCTAAACATATAAAAGGATAACCTGCACCTCATATCACCAACATAAGCCATCAAGGCAAGTAGCCGGCCTAGACCGACTACTCCAGCATATCCGGTAAGATTAGAGCCTAGGCCGACCACTCCAACGAACTCAGTATAATGGAAACATCCGCGTTCAATAAACCTTAAGGGCCTGAGTTAGGGCCCTGGTCCACTCACAGCCCAAGCTAGAGCCCAAGTCAAGGCCCAACCCATGGGATGGTCAGACATCATTAATTCTCTATAAATACACGTGGACCCCAGCAATTAAAGGTACGCATTCATTAATCACTGATTTGACTCTCTAAGAACTTTGACTTACTTGAGCTTCAAAGACTCTTCTGTAGGTAACCCCTCCTGGGTTCAAGCTAACATGTATCGACTGGGAAGAGGCCAACTGAAGAGATAACAGACTACATGGTAAGGTGATACTCGTGTCTAACTTATGTTATTTGTTTTCTGCAGGAACAATTAAAATTGAACTTTGGAAGTTAAAGGCACTTATGAATGGAAAAGATTAGAAATGATATGAATTGATATTGTTGGGTTAGAATTCACCAACTATGCTCTCATGCAACTTTAATTTGACATCCTCTGCATTAATATGCTAATGCTCCACAATTTTACTCAAACCCTTATTCCTCAATGGATTGAGCCTAAATTTCCTTATTAAGAGTCAATTCCTTGATCTCTTAATAAGCAAATTTGCTTAATGCATTAGGGTTTAAGACAACCAATGGGTCAAGCCCCACTCCTAGGTACAAGCTCCATTAAGTTTTCTTGTTCCAAATCAAGGTTTCAAAACATATTTCCACACCCAATGAACAAAAAATCATGTAATGGATGGCTAAACCAATGCAAGCATTAAGTGAAGAAACAAGAAGAGTAGCATTCAATGAAAAAGGCATTTATATATTCAAATCATTGCAATTACATAAGAGTGCAGTGGCTACATCTAACCTCAACAAAAATGGGTTTAGCTCTCCATTGTCATAGAGAGCTCAAACTTGTAAATGGAAGAAATGGAAGAGAAAGAGATACAAAGAGGAAGATGGAGTTGTTCCCACAAGCCCTAGTACTCCTCCAAGCTCTCCAAAATGAGTGTTCTTGTGCCTCCCACTGCCAAAGATTGTTTCCTCTTGAAAATCTAGAAGAAATAGGTTTAATTTTGCCACATCAGCACAGGTGCTGCTCAACGTCGTCCTCACACCGCTCAACGTCCAAAAAATGCGAGCCAATTAGCGCTTAGCCTTGAATTCTAGCGCTGAACACTAGAAAAGGAGAGAGAAATGAGGCTTAGCCTTGAATTCTGACGCTCAACCTTGAAATGCTAAGTTCAAATCTTAAAATTTGGCTTTTTTTCTTCTTTCTTCTCTGGTTGACCACTTCTTTGGCTTGAGACAAAAGCTTCCTATTATTAAATTGGACACAAAAATGGGGATTAGTAGTATAATTAGATCTATGTAACCCATATTGTATTTATTCACAAAAGTAAAGTAAAAGTGAGGATTAAGTGGATAAAAAACTCAAGAGGAGTTGGTTTTGTTAGCAAAAGATAGCCAAGATGAATGTAAAAATCTACATTATCAACTCTGCCAAACTTAAAACCTTGCTTGTCCTCAAGCAAAAGGGTAACTTGGCCTAGATGAACAACACAATTGCACCGATCTAGCAACTCAAGAGAACATAGTTAAACAACCAAAACAAATGTCAATTTTGCTTGCTCTTATTTGAAAGATTGTTTGGCACATGTGTTTCATTAGCAAGGCAAGTTAAAGCTATGGTGCTCACAAAACAAAAGCTTCACAAGTGCATGCAAAAGTTTATAAGGGATCAACAATCATGGCAAAATGTTTCCTTGATCAATGGGAACCACTTCTCACAAGAACAAGTGTTTCACTCAAGCCCACTAGTGTATGGATATAAATAACATTCTCTCCACCATCACAATGTCACACAATTTAACTTTGCTTTTTGATCAAAATGGCTAAAACTTTCACAAGCATGCTATCATCACAAGGGCTTTTATGGCTTGTATCGTGGCTAGGCTAAGAAGGAAATTTGGTTTTTCAGGATAACAAAAGTACCTTGAGCTAAGAGAGCAACTAATCAAATCATGAAAGTATTTTTCTCCCTTCTCTATTGAACAAATGAAACCAGTTCCCAACTTGCTTGCACCAATTTTTATTCTTTGCACCAATTTTTTGTTTTGTTTTTGAATTGAACCAAAAACTTTACAAATTTTCTCATGCTCCCTTATATCAACAATAATTCCCCCAAACTTGAACCATACTCATGACTAACAATCATTTGCTCTCTCAAGCTCAAAGTAAGGTAGTCATAATGTTCACTATGCTTAGGGTTCAAGGAATGACACATTTTGTCTTTAAGGCTCAAAGACTCAAAGGGTTTGCACAAGAAATCTACTTGAAAAAGATTGGCTCAATTATATAACAGGAAAAAGAAAGATGGCCTTGATCATCTTTAGCATGCAAGTAAATGTAGCAAATGAACTCAAGAAAAATCAATTATGAGTCCACAATGATAGCATTCACACAAATCAACTCTAGGGCACAACCTCTCATAGGGTACTTTTGGTTCCACAATTGTCAACATATGTCAAAATCATTGATCACAATTAAAATCAAGCATCACTATATCATAATGAGATCAACCACAAGCTCATGCTTACAAGCAAATTCAACATCATTTCATAACATGCACAAAAGATGATCATGAAAAGTATCAAGTCAATGCAAAAGATTAGTTCACCAACCATGGTACAAAGTTCAACACTATCAAAAGAAAGTCTAAAAGCATAATTGAAAATCAAGACTATTTATAAAACAAGTCCTGCAAAAGAGAGTCATCTTTCAGCTCCAAGGCTCTCATGAGACGCTATCCTCACTCTTGGCGGAGCAATCATCATTGGACCCCTCCTCTTCATCATCATTAGTAGCTGCAGTAGAGGAAGTCACCCCTCCTCCTCTAGAAAGGTTGGCCTAGTCCCTAGGCCATGCTACTCTAGCCTCGACTTCCTCAGCAAATAAAAGATGCAGCTCAAGCATGGCTAAAGACACATCTCGGATCATCTCCATGTGTACCACTCCGAGTCGACGGAGGGCATTTAGCTTGAGGTCCAAGGATTGCATGTGCAACTACATCATCTGCCATGCATCAGGGGAAGGGGAGTTGGTTGTTGGCTAGGATTAAGTGGTGGTGGTGATGGTTTGAATTTGAGAGAGATTTGAGATTGGGGGAGGAGTGGCTCAAAATTGGGAGAGTGGAGAGTGAGAGTGAGAAAGGCTAAGGGTGAGTGTTGGGTAATATTGGGCCAAATCACTTTGCACACAACCTAAATGATTCAAAATTATGCTCGAGCCAGCGTTGAACACCCAAAACCAGCATTGAGCGCTGTATCAGCAAAAACAGGGTTTTTTGGTTTTTTGGTGTGGCGTTGAGCGCTAAAGCTGTAGAGGTGTATTATTCTTGTTGAGGCTGAGCGCCAGAAATCAAGGCTGAGTGCTGAAGCTGTAGTGGTCATTTTTTCTCACTAAGGCTGAGCAGTATGGGGCAAGGCTGAGCGTCAAAGCTGCAACAATTATGATTTCTATGCTTTTTCTCTCAACCTTTGGACCTTGGCACTCAACACTTATGCAAACATGTATTCAAACAAAAATGAAGCTAAGACTAACTTAAATACACTCTAAAACCACACTAACAACATCAAAAGCTTGATGCACACATGACTTAAAACAAAGAGAAAAGCATGCTATACTTGACATCAATTTTCACAAACACACCAAATTTCACAACAAGACGTAAAACAACAAACTGAAATAAGAGAAAGAGTTTAGAACGCTGGGTTGCCTCCCATGAAGCGCTTGTTTAACGTCACGAGCTTGACGGGTAAGGTGCTTAAGCTTGGTTGGTGCTTTTGGTGTGCTCCTTCCCAACCTCACATCTATACAACTTCAATTGATCACTAGTCACCAATTTAGTCCTTCTAGAATAAGGAGCTTCAATTTCAATCCTTCCATCAACTTTGATGTCTCTAATAACCCATAGCCTTGCCCATTTTGACTTGAATCCTTTGTCATCACAATTGGTTGGTCGGGTCTAAGCCCATTAGTCCCCATCAAAGAGTGGTGGTGAACTCGAACGTCATCTTTCTCTTCCTTCTCTTCATTCACTTTCGCAGAGAAACAATTGGAGCACTTTTCAAGCAACTTTGTAGCTTGTCAAGGTCTACTAGTCACAGATAAGAATTCATTGATGGCCTTAAGACTAGTTTGTTCATCAATCGGTTCTTGCAAAGCTTTAAGAACATTGAGCGTCACCTCTTCATCTTAGTCTTTCAATTTTAGCGTTCCATCATCCACATTGATAACAACCTTTGTTGTCTTCTTGAATGGCCTCCCAAGAATGAGTGGCACCCCTTCACCTTTCTCCATTTTCCATCACCACAAAATCAACTGGGAATTTAAGCTTATCTATTTGGACCACCACATCTTCCACCATGCCATAGGGGTATTTGATGGAGCTGTCTGCTAGTTGCAAGGTCATCCTTGTTGGCTTGGCTTTGAGACCACCAATCTTTTTAGGCATAGATAAGGGCATCAGATTAATGCTAGCCCCTAAGTCAACAAGAGCTTTCCCCATATCTTAATTTCCAACGATGTAGGGGATGGTGAAGCTACCCGGATCCTTGAATTGTGGAGGAAGATTTTTTTGAATAATGGCACTACAATTCCCTTGCATTTCAATGGTTTCCTGCTCTATGTATTTCTTATTTTTTTCTAAGGAATTCCTTCATGAACTTTGCATAAGAAGGTATTTGTTAAAGTGCTTCAGAAAAGGGGATCTTGATCTCAAGTTGCTTGAATATGTCTTTGAACCGAGCTAACTGTTTCTCCTTCTCTTTTCTTGAAGGATTTTGAGGATAGGGAGGGGGTTTCACAACAACTTTCTCTTTTTGTCTTTTCTCTTTATCTTTCTATTCACTTTTATTCTCTTCTTCTTCCACGCCAATCTCTTCATCAACTTCTTCCTCCTGAATATCTTCTTCATTCTTTTTCTTTTCTCTAGCCTCCACCTTTTCTTTAGAACCTAGCCCAACCTCCTTTCCACTTCTAGTGAAAATGGCCTTACATTGCTCTTTGGGGTTCGTTTCGGTGTTGGCGGAAAAAGAACTTCCTCGTTGGTCAGCCAATTGCTTGGCCAATTGCCCCACTTGCACCTCCAAGTTTTTTATTGATGCATCAGTGTTCTTTAGATTTTGAATTGACATTTGCAAGAACTGCTGCGTCATGTCCTCAAGCTTTGAGGTTCTGTCAGTCAAAGAGGGATGGTGATAACTTGGCTGAGTTGGGGGTCTATTAGAGGGTCCTGATTGGCCTATGTTCTCGTGAGGCCTGCATTCTTGATTGAAATTTCCTTGATGGCCCTGATTACTCATATAACTAACTTCCTCTTAAGATGTTCTTTGCATGGCACATTGTCCATTAGAATGGTTTTCCCCACACAATTCACAGCCTTTCCCTTTTTGATTTTGAGCTAGAGACACATTTTGAAGTTCTTGAGGAAGTTGAGAAAGTTTCTTCATAAGAGCTTCAAGTTGTTGAGTCATGATTTTGTTTTGAGCTAGCAAGGCATCTTGGGATTGAAGCTCTAAGACACCTTTCTTTTGTACATGGGTTCTCTCATTATAAGCATCATTGTCACTAGCTACCATGTTCTCTACCAACTCGTAGGCTTCCTCTAGTGTCTTTAACTTGATATTTCCTCCAGCTGAAGTATCCAACATAAGCTTTGTTTGGGATCTAAGCCCTGCCAAGAAAAATGTAATTTGTGTATGTTGATCGAACCCATGAACAGGAATTTTCCTTAGCCGTCCTTTAAATCTATCCCATGCTTGACCCAAGGACTCATCAACATCTTGTTGGAATGCAAATATATCTTGCTTTCCCTTGTTGACTTTGGACTGGGGAAAATATTTGCTCACATCATCCCAATCAGTGAGGCTACTCTCAAGGAAGGAATTCAGCCAGGCTTTAGCAGGTCCTGCTAGTGAGAACGGGAAGAGACTCAGGCGTATGGCTTCATAAAGAACTTGATGGATCTTCATAGTATTACATATCTCTAAGAATGTGGCCAGATGAGTATATGGATTTTCATGAAACAGGTCGTTGACTAATTACTCTGAACCAGGTGAATAAAAGCTGGCTTCATATCCATGTTAGTGGCATTGACGGTTGGCCTAGCAATACTGTTGAAGTTGATATGGCCTGTGAACGTTGCATAATCTTCCAAAGTGCGTTTTTCACGACCTCTACCATCACCATGAGGATTTCCAGCCATTTCTTCTTTTGGAAAAGAATTAAGATTCTGATAAGTAGATATAAGAGTGTGTGAAGCAGAAAAGTGAAAGGAAACTTACTGTGCTTGAGTGATTTCTGCGGGCATTTTTCTCTATCTCAGGATCGACAAGGAGTGGTTCTGAAGATACAGTCCTCCTTGTACGGATCCTACCCTGCATAAACTATAGAACAACAACAAAAGCAAGCTCGAATTGCAAGTTAGCCCAAAAAATGTGTGTATATAAGTAAACAAAAACAATAAATATGAACAAAAGAATTAAGTCTAAATAAGTTAAAAATCACACAATAGTCTAGTTTTAGACACGGGTCCCCGACAACGGCGCCAAAAACTTGTTAAGACTCCAGCAAGTGTACCAGGTCGCGTAAGTAGTAAATGGTATGACCGAGATATCGTTTCTCAAGAGACTCGTGTATACTAAATAATTGCGTAATTAGTGACTAATTTAAACTAAAGAATAAATCCATATTTTGAGTTTCATGTACGAAATTAAATTTTGCATAAATGATTAAAATTGAACTTTGGAAGTTAAAGGCACTTATGAATGGAAAAGATTAGAAATGATATGAATTGATATTGTTAGGGTTAGAATTCACGAACTATGCTCTCATGCAACTATAATATGAAATCCTCTACGTTAATATGATAATGCGAACCCACAATTGTACTCAAACCCTAATTCCTCAATGGATTGAGCCTAAATTTCGTTATTAAGAGTCAATTCCTTGATCTCTTAATAAGCAAATTTACTTTATGCACTAGGGTTTAAGACAACCAATGGGTCAAGCCCCATTGCTAGGTACAAGCTCCATTGAGTTTTCTTGTTCCAAATCAAGGTTTCAAAAGATATTTTCACACCCAATGAACCAAAAATCATGCAATGGATGGCTAAATCAATGCAAGCATTAAGTGAAGAAACAAAAAGACTAGTATTCAATGAAAAAGGCATTTATATATTCAAAGAATTGCAATTACATAAGAGTGCAGTGGCTACATCTAACCCCAACAAAAATGGGTTTAGCTCTCCATTGTCATGGAGAGCTCAAGCTTGCAAATGGAAGAAATGGAAGAGAAAGAGATACAAAGAGGAAGATGGAGTTGTTCCCACAAGCCCTAGCACTCCTCCAAGCTCTTCAAAATGAGTTTTCTTGTGCCTCCCACTGCCAAAGACTGTTTCCTCTCAAAAATCCAGAAGAAATAGTTTTAATTTTGCCACATCAGCATAGGTGTCGCTCAGCATCGTCCCCGCATCGCTCATCGTCCAAAAAATGTTAGCCAATCAGCGCTTAACGTTGGCTTCTGGCTCTCAACGCCAAAAAATGCGACAAGAATGACGCTCAACCTTGAATTCTAGTGTTGAGCACTGTAAAATGTGAGAGGAATGGTGCTTAGCCTTGAATTCTAGCGCTTTGCCTTGAAATGCTAAGTTCAAATCTTCAAATTTGGCTTTTTTTCTTCTTTCTTCTCTGGTTAACCACTTCTTTGGCTTGAGACAAAAGCTTCCTATCATTAAATTGGACACAAAAATGGGGATTAATGGTATAATTAGATCTATGTAACCTATATTGTATTTATTCACAAAAGCAAAGTAAAAGTGAGGATTAAGTGGGTAAAAAGCTCAAGAGGAGTTGTTTTTGTTAGCAAAAGATAACTAAGATAATGGTATAAATCTACATTATCACAAATATGAATACCAATGGATAATGCTTATGCATGTATTTATAGAATCAGCGTGTTGATTTTTAAAATCAATGAATTAATTTGTACAAATATTCTGGTTTCAATGCAGTACAAGAAATCACAATCAATTAATAGTAATGGAATTTGTATCAGAGCATTCAGTGATGTGTTTCCCATGTGTTTTATGTGCTATTCACTCAAAAATAGTTCACACCAAATGCATTCACATTGGAAATCATGCAATTAAAGTACTTTATGGTCAATGCAATCTAAAAAGTTATTTTTTTCTCTGATGTAATAGTTGTTATATGTTGCTACTATAGTCCAAATAATGTCATGTGATGGATACTTTGACTGGGTCAATGAATTAAAATCAATTCAAGAAAATTCACATCAGCATAAGTGAAATCAACACATAAAAATACAGAGTCAGTCGACTAAAATTGTACAAGGTCATAAATGTTTTATGTAGTGGTAGTTTTAAATGAAATTTGTGTTGTTTTTGCAATTTAGCTAACTAAAAATTTCATATCACATGAAATTCACACTAAACCAATTTAAGTGAAATATATGTGTTGTTTTGTGAGGATTAGCAAATTGAAACAGTTCCATAACACAAATTATGCAGATTCTGACAATTTAAGTGAAATTTATGTGCTGATTTTGCAAATTTAGCTAACTAAAATACTGGAGTTCACAGATTATGCAGAATTTAACACTTTAAATGCAACAAGCATATGATCTAATAAAATTAACAAGCCAAACAGATATCAACATACATTCTTCATGTCAAAAATACCTAATTCAGTTATAAGCTTGTTGAATATATCATGTGTAAGTGGTCTAGTGAGTAAATCTGCCAATTAGTTTTCAGCTTTCACAAACTTGATTTCAATTTCACCTTTTTGAATATGATCTCTTATGAAATTATGCCTGATTTCGATGTGTTTAGTTTTAGAATGCTGAATTCGATTCCTAGTTAGGTTGATTTCACTTTTATTGTCACAATAAAGAGGTAACTTCTCTAACTTTACACCATAATCCATAAGTTGATGCTTCAACCATATGCTTTGAGAACATGCATTTCCAGCTGCTATGTACTCAGCCTCAGCAGTAGATAGTGCTACACATGTTTGCCTTTTACTATTCCATGAGATTCAGCTTGATCCAATTAGATGGCATGTACGACTTGTGCTTTTTCTATCCAATTTGCACCCTACATAGTCAAAATCTGAAAAACCACTAAGAAAAATGTTAGACTCATTAGGATACCACAATCCAACATCAGTTCTCCCTTTCAAATACTTGAGAATCCTCTTTGCAGCTTTGAAGTATGATTCCTTTCGATTGAATTGAAACCTTACACACAAGCAAACACCAAATTGGATATCCGACCTACTAACAGTTAGATATAGCAAAGAACCAATCAACCCTCTATATTTGGTTGAATCAACTTGTTTTCCATCTTCATTTGCATATAGAAAGGCAATTTGTAGCAATTGGAGTGGCAGCCTCTTTGCAATCCTTCATTTTAAACTTTTTCAGTAGGTCAAAACAGTATTTGGCTGGCTTAAAAATGTCCCATGCTTGAGTTGTTTCACTTGCAACCTTAGGAAGTAGGTTAGCTCACCCATCATAGACATCTCAAATTCTTCCTGCATAGCTGCAACAAACTCTTCACACATAGAGTTATTATTTGATCCAAAATTATATCATCAACATAAACTTGAACAATTATCACATCACTTGCATGTTTTCTAATGAAAATTGTTTTATCAACAACACCTCTAGCATAACCTTTTGATAAAAGAAAGTTGCTTAGCTACAGGTGCATATGTTTCATCAAAATCAATACCTTCCTCTTGATTATAACCTTTAACAACTAGCTTGGCCTTATTCCTAACAATGTTACCATTTTCATCCATTTTATTCCTAAACATCCATTTAGTACCAATCACATTCATTTCATCAGTTTTAAGAATAAGAGACCACACTTCATTTCTATTGAATTGATTAAGCTCATCTTGTATAACAACAACCCAATTACTATCACCTAATGCATCATTCACAATTTTAGGTTCAATTAGAGACACAAATGCAACATGTTCAAAGAATACAAGCTTGTGTCTAGTGGATACTCCTTGTTTTATATCACCAGTTCCGTTGTCCTTTGATAATCCCATGGGTTCAATTCATTCCTTGGATAAGTTGTTGTCTACAACTTTTTTAGCCGACTGAATTTCCTTTTCAACTGGCTGATTTCCTGCAACAAATTTATTTTCTACAATAGTTTGATTTTCTTGCAACATATCTTCTTCATTTGTAATCTTAGGTCTTTGATCTTACTGCACTGGGTTAGTTTCATCAAATACAACATGCACAAATTCTTCAACAATCATTAGTCTTTTGTTGTAAACCCTATATGCATGGTCATTTATAGCATAACCTAGAAAGATGCCTTCATCCGCTTGTGAGTCAAATTTTCCAAGTTGCTCTTTTTCATTATTTAAGATAAAACATTTGCAACCAAAATACTTTTAGGTGATTTAGAGTAGGCCTTCTACCTTTGAAAAGCTCATAAGGTGTTTTCTTTAAAATTGCCTTATTAACACACGGTTTAAAACATATGAAGTTGTGTTGACTACATCAGCCCAAAAGTACTTTGACAATGATGTTTCCTTTAACATGGATCTAGCTAGTTCCTCTAATGATTTGTTCTTCCTCTCAACCACTCCATTTTGTTGTGGAGTTCTAAGAGCTGAAAAGTTATGCTTAATACCATGTTTTTCACAAAAGTATTAAAACTTTTCATTTTGAAACTCTCCACCATGATCACTCCTTAGAAAGACTATTTTAGAACCTTTTTAATTTTTTAAAACATTGGCAAGTTTCTTAAAAGCATAAAAGATTTTATTCTTAGTAGCTAGAAATAAAGTCCATGTAAATCTAGATAAATCATCAACAATAAGAAATGCATAATAGTTTCCACCAAGACTCATAGTTCTAGAAGGACCAAATAGATCCATGTGAAGCAATTCCAAGGGCCTTTAAGTTGAAATACAATTTTTGGGTTTAAAGAAAACCTTGGTTTGCTTTCCCTTTTGGCATGCTTTACATATTCTATCCTTCTCGAACTTAAGTTTTGGTAAATCTTCAACTAATTGTTTTCTATTTAGCCGATTCAAATGATGCATATGTATGTGACAAAGCCTCCTATGCCATAACCAGGTATCATCCTCTTTTGTAAGCAAACAATGAATGTTAAATGATGCATGATGCAGATTAAACAAGTATATATTGTTGACTCTTTTTCCTAACAACACAATGCTACCACATGCATCATAGATAAAGCAATAGAGCTGTCAAAATGGGTCGCCCGGCCCGGCCTAGCCTGACCCATCATGGGTTGGCAACTTAGTGGGCCAGCCCAACCTTGCTCACTTATTAGCGAGCCGAAAAAATTCGAACCCGAACTAGTCCACCATGGGTTGCTGGGTTAAACAGGTTGGCTCAATAACCCACTTAATTAAAATAAAATATAAATTTTCTTAACCTAGAAATTATAATTCAAATTAAAATTTAAATAAAAAAATGTTAACTAACAATATTCAAAGACTAAGTAATAAATAATTTAATTAATTTCACAATACTAATAATAATGTTACATGTTAGTGCAAAACCATGCAAGCAATTTTGAGTTAAAAAGAGTGCCTCAACATTTTCTAGAAGAATGGAAGAACGATATTTGGTTAGCACACGAGAACCAAGACTAAAGGTAGACTCACTAGCAAAGATAGTGATTGGAATGCTAAGCACATCATAAGCCATTCCATTTGCCAATCCACCAATGTGTTTGGTTAAAAAAAAAACCATACATTGCAAAGCCCAACATAATATGTGTGACCATACACCAACCCGGCTCACCACGGGTTAAACCCAGGTGAGCTTGGTTCTTGGTGGGCTGGGTCAAAAAATAACCTGTATTGAAATTTGTAAAAAAATTTCAACCCAACTCAGCTTGAACCCATGGTGGGTCGGGTTAGCCCATGGGTTCTGACCCACTTTGACGGCTCTATAAAGCAATGGTTTGGTTCAAACACAACTTTAAAACCTTTGTTACATCGTTGGCTTATACTTACCAAATTGTGTTTTAGCCCTTCAACCATAAGCATGTTGTGGATGTTGAATCAGGCTCAATTGCTTATGACTCCACTTCCAAGTATCCTTCCTTTACTATTGTCACCATAAGTAACAAAGCCTTCATCTTTTAGTTCCAAGTTTGCAAATTTGGACTTGTCACCAATCATATGCCTTGAGCAACCACTATCTAGGTACCATAGGTCTTTCTTTTCATGTTTTATGACCTGTAAAACAACATAGTATTACATGGTGTAACATGGTTATGCCTTTCTAGATCCTTTTGGGATCCATTTCATAAATCCCTTAGGTACATCATATTTTCTAACATTGCAATTCTTAAGCACATAACCTTTCTTCATACAATAGTTGCAAGAAATGAATGGCACAACATTTGGCTGACTCTTGGAAAAGAAACTAGAGAACTTCTTGGCTTTCTTTTCAAGGATTGGATTATAACCAAGTCCAGCCTTCCCAAAAACACAATTTTGAGCGTCAAGAACAACTTCTAGGTTTGTTTTTCCTATTGTGAACTTTCCACAAGTTTTCAAAAGATATTTTACTTGATTTTTCAAAGTAGTGCAGTTTTCACAAGGTTTTATAGCCAGCTATTTTTTAGAACAATCGATTGAATTACTGTAAATCATTTCTAAATGTTCGAAATCAAATTTTAAGTTGGTTGTTTCTGATTCTAGTTAGCTAACTTTGTTTTCTAGCCAACTATTTAATCATTTTAGCCGATTAGCCTCACTATGCAACTCTTCAAAGTCATGCAACAATTGGTAATAGTCATTTTTATCTTTGGATGACAAGGAACTCACTTGGCTTGATGAGGATGATTCATATCTGGCCATTAGTCAAAGATTTGCTTCCTCATTTCCTTCTTGAGATGAAGTACTTGTTGAATCATCATTGTCCTTCCAAGCTATGTAGGCACGTCTTTCCTTGGCATTTTTCTCCTTTTTCCTGTCACCAAACTTCTCCTCCTCTTTGTTAACATAAGACATTCAATCTTGATATGTCCTTGCTTTCCATAATTAAAACATGATAATTTAGAAGTATTACTTGAATCATTTTGTTTATAAATGTACCTCCTCTGATTACCTTTGTTGCCTTTCCTCTTGAGATACTTCCCAAACCTCTTGACTAGTAGATTCAAGTTCTCATTATCACTTGATTCAGCTACCTCTTCCTCGGTTTCATCACTCTTCTTAGAGCTAGCCTTCAAGGCTATGGTTTTACCTTTCTCTCACTTGACTCAAGCTCACTTAACTTTTGCATTTCAATTTCATGCTTTCTTAGTTTGCCAAACAGTGCAGCTGTGGTGATGATGAATAAATCCTTAGATTCTTAGATGGTAGTAACCTTTGGTTGCCAACTTCTATCAAGACACTTTAGCACTTTGATGTTTATCTCCTTTTTGTCAAATTCTTTGTTTGGACCCATGAGATGGTTGACAATGTGAGTGAACCTCTTTTGAACTTCAGTTATGTACTCTCCTTTTTGCATCTTGAAAAGTTCATACTCTTGAATCAAGGCATGCTTCCTTGCTTTCTTCACTTCATTCATCCCCTCATGTTTGACTTCTAGTGCATTCCACATTTCCTTTGCACTCTTACATTGAGAGACTCTAAAAAATACATTCATACTCAAAGATGAAGTGATAATATTCTTTGTATTGCAGTCATATTGAGCTCTTCCTTTCTTCATCCGTCCATTTAGTTCAAGGCTTGTTCACCTGTTTATTTTCAACAAGACATCTAGGAGTGTATGGTCCATTAACTATTGCATCCCAAATCCCTTTTTTTATAGATTCGATGAAAATTTGTGTTCTTATTTTCCAAAACTAATAGTTTATGCCACTAAACATAGGTGACCTATGAATAGGGGCACTTTCAGTAAAATAGGGTTTATTTTAAACCATTTCAAAAAATCTTTTTATCAAACTTGAATATCTTTTTGAAATGGGTTTATACACCAATTGTTCGTTTTGAAATGGTGATTTAAGCCAAGAAGGGGCAAGGGTTGAATTGGCTGTTTAAAACTTTTTCAAAAGCATAAAACCACTTTTAATTGAAACAAATAGATTGGAGAGTTAGAATGTAAAAGTTGTTGAACAATACACTTTCAATCAATCAAAAAATAAAAAAAAAGTAGACTAATTTGTTCTTGAGCTATGAAACAATCGATTAACAATTTAAATCAGTCGGCTAAAATACCTGGAATTTAAGCAGAATGTAGAATTCACATATTTAACTCAAACAACAAACTTTTACATACAAGACTTGTTCCAAACAATATTTCTAACAAGTATACAACCTTAGATTACACAAGAACACATTAAAGCACAACAAAGAGTAGATTCCTTAGTTTTCTTGAGTTTTTAGAGTGATTCAAAGTGAGTGAGATGAAGGAAAGAGAATTGCACAATTGTTTTTATACTGGTTCACTCAATCATAGAGCTATATCCAGTTTACTAGGACAAGCTGAGCCTACTTTCCACTATATTCAAAGTTTTACAAATCACACACCAAGATTACACTTTTGAACAAAGAAACTCACAAGAATTTTGACTCACAAAAATCTAGACTAACACCCTGCAAGAATCACACTTACAGACCTGAAATCACATATGGCAAACAACTAGAGGCACAAGAACAACCAAACCTGATGGTGGCTCTCTCTAACCAACCATACATGTGTTCTTCAGCTAATCCCAGGCCAAAATGCCTCCAAGATCAACCAAGATCTTCAATCAACATGTTGCAGTTGTGTATTGCAGAGAGAGGGAGAGTTTTCTAGTGATGATTGACAAGATTTTGCGCTCAAAAAATTAGAATTATACCTTTGCTCTCGAAAACACAACATATATATTCTAGTTTAAGTGAAATAAATCGGTTGAGTTTTTCATATAGTCAGTTGATTTCACTTAAGTTAAGTGAAATCAGTCGATTGAAAAATAATTCAACTAATTGAATACATTCATACCAGAAACTATATACTATAAGCCTTTTAACCTGTTAAAACTTATTTTAATAGATTAAAAGAGACACACTAAGACTGACAAGACATCTAACCTATGTCGTATAGCCTACGAACATGATGTAACACCTAATCATTACACTTAACACATTATTTCCATATTTAATACACTAGAAAAGTAATCTTCAAGTGGATCTTCATCAATCTTCATTAAACACATATGATATTCATGCACTTGGCTTTATCAAATCTTTGCTTCAAGCTTGCTTGTGCCAACAACTTTTATTTTTTTTGCAATGATGATATTTCACTTTAAATGGTTGAAGTGTTCTTTGTTCTCTTGTTTGTTTTTTTGTTTTTTTTTTTGTAGAATAATATATAGTAGTTCATGACTTTCTAATAGACTTTGTTTTTCCATTGTGCTAAACAAGGTATCCGTTTCTTTTCCTGTGCTCATATTTATAATCTTTTCCTTCAGAGTGTGTTTGGATAAAGTATTTTAATGAAGCAATTCATTTTTTTGAAGAATTTAGATTTCTTTGTAATGAAATGTTTTGTTTGGATAGAGAAATTAAAAAGCATTTCAAATGCAAGCATTTTTTTGAAGGATTTCAATTAGCTAAATTAGTAGAAATTCAAATACCCTCAAAATAGGTGAAATTTGAAATTCTTCTCACTCAACCTCACATCACATTCTAGACGACCTGGACAGGCACGACGATCCGGACAGACCCGACGACCCGAACGTGCCCGACAACCCAGACGGATTCGACGACCCGGACGTCCCCGAGGACCGGGACGTGCCCGACGACCGGGACGACCTGACGAACCGGACAGGCCTGACGACCCAAACGGGCCCGATGATCCAAACAGGTCTGATGGCCCAAACGAGCCCGACAATCCATACGAGCCTGATGATCTGGACGGGCCTAACGACTTAGACGGACCAGACAACCCGAACGAGCCCGACGACCTGGACGGGCCCGACGACCCGAACGAACCCTTCCAAATCATTGGGCCCGTACACCAATATGGGCCCGAAGACCCGGACAGGTCTGACGACTAGGATGCGCCCGAGGACTCGGATGGGCCCGACAACTTGGACACGTCTAATGACCCAAACAGGCCCGAAGATCCCGACAGGTCCGATGACCCACCCGGTCCCGACGATTTGAAAGGGCCCGTACGAGTTGTCGGGCCTGTTCTAGTCTTGGGCCCGTTTAGGTCATCGGTTCTGTCCGGGTCGTCGGACGTGTCCAAGTCGTCGGGTCCATCCGAGTCATCGGGCCCGTCCGGGTCCTCTGCCCCATCCTAGTCGTCGGACCTGTCCGGGTCTTTGGGCTCGTCTGGGTGTACGGGCTCGTCCGGGTCGTCAAACCCGTCCGGGTATTCAGACCCGTTCGGGTATTCGGCCTCATTCGGGTATTCGGCCCCGTCCGGATTGTCGAGCTCGTTTAACTCGTCGGGCCTGTCCAGGTCGTCAGGCCCGTTCGGGTTGTCGGACGCGTCTAGAGCATTGGGCCAATGACCTAGACGGGTTTGACAGGGCCATATTGACGAACTTGACGGCACAATCGTGCAGTATGGGCTGTTAGGCCTCTAGATCATCGAGCCACCTAGCTTGTCTCAGTTTCCCAGTCGGTCTAGCTCGGGTGGGTCGTCGGGTCTAACCAATTCGGTTGCGTAGTTGGGTCTGCCCGACCCATCTGGGCTGTCGAGCATGTTTCCAAATTTATCATGAACTCAAAACATAATTAAGCGTAAAATAAATATTGTTAAAATTAAATTTTATCTCAATAAATTCAAATATTTTTTCCAAACAAGAAATTGAAATGTAAGGTATTTTGATTTCTTTATCCAAACAAATTATTTAAAAAATGAATGGAATTTAATTACAAACAATTCAAATACAAAGTATTTCAATTTCTAAGCATTATTTAAATGCTCTATCCAAACACAAGGTCAAGATAAGATGAATTTTCATAAAATATGTTTCTATTGGGTCGTTGGTTGTTATTCCAAACCCCAAAGTTGATTTTGAGAAAGGAGAAGTAGGAAGCACATAAAACACATCTAGTACACTCATTAAGAGCCAACTCACTACATGGTGAATTGGTGAGAGATGAATAAGGAGTTTTAATTTAACAACTTGAAAAGAAAATTCAAGGAAATATAAATCTAAATCCATGTTTATTTGAAACTTTGATAGACTACACAATCCAATCACACGGAAAGAAAAGTAAACTAACATTTTAATTGTTGTTATTCATAATTTTTAAAACATAGTTCTGATTAAAAGATGAGTTTGAATATAAGATTTTGCTTAAAATATGAGTTATGGTTTACAAAGCTAGCCTGGGACTGGAATCATTGGTGCATGTTGATATGTAAGAGTGTCACAAAAACATAGAGCTAGGTGACTCATATATATAATATTGGCCTATGTTGTTGTTGATAGACAATTTCACCCTAACTTTTCTCCACCTAAATGTATAGTATATATAGGAGAGGGAGAGGGTTGACATATACATAATGCAAAGTCTGGTTTGTAATGTATTTATGCCTAGATCTCTATTGTACATCGGCCTCTTGTAGTTGCCCTATTTTTGTAGGCACAACTAGAAGTGGTTTCCTATAGGATGTGAAGATATGTGGTGCACTGCACTCTTCCAAGACAAGAAAATAATGAAGACTCTAACTTGATAAATATAAGATATTTTTTAATAAACTACCTAAAAAAGAGAGAGTACACTCATAACTTGTCTCTAAATTTTTGTTATAACATGTTCTGTAACAAGTGTTACATTTGTTCTTAACTTTTTGGTGTTATTTCCAGCATTGGATGTTTAAGGTCGAGAACTATTATTTGTTTGCAGCCTCTAAATCTCTTTCCCTTTATTTATGATGCATTCCTATTTCTTTATGCACACCAGAGCACTAATTTCGTAGCCAAACCAAGCCATTTTGGTTGTTACTACCTCCCATGAAACCTGTTCTAAATTTCATTATAACCTTATCTTTATATAGCTTGACCATTATAGAAGAGTAGTTTGATGAATTTATGTAATGTATAAGATGATATAACGTAGAATTATTCTTGGCAATAAATCATAAATTTGATCCGCCCGTGATGCTAATAATTGAAATTGATGGTTGGAAGAAATTTCAGAAAAGGACTACAAGTGAAAAGTAACAATCATGTAATCCAAACTATATTTGTTAGTACATTGATATTAGTTTATAAAAAAAAATATATATTTACAAGTTAATTAATCTAGTTTAATTCGTTATATGGGTGTAGAACATAATGCACTTTATATTAAGGGTTCATACGTATAACTGGCCTGTTACACCCATAGATAGAGTAACTACTACAAAATATGCAAAAAAAAAAAAAGAAAACTTTATGAATTAACCCCTAATTTTTTTAATTTAGAGTATAAAATGGTTAAGTTTCTTTTCAATTTATTTTGTAGGACATCCTGGTGATGAAGTGGTGGAGTCTTGTGTCATTGTTTTGTCTCATATCAAGGTAATGTTCAAATTAAATCATTGTTTTTGTTATTTGTGTTTAGTTTGTCATAGAAAATTGAATCAGCGTTAATATTAAATAGAGATAAAAAAAATAGTAAAATACTAGTCATAGAAATCATATAAATAAACAATATAACATGTTTTTTTTTTAACTCTTTTCTTGTGTTATTATATACAAAAAAACATAAGCTAAATTTACATTTAGGAAATAAATGTTTAGCTTTTCTTATTACGTTTTTGTACTTCAATTTTTATGCCATGCATTCATATTTGGAATTAATCTTGATTTGTCCTTTGTATTTGTTTTTGTTGTTCCTATTTTTTGTAGGGCGTTTGGAATTGCAATTCAAAATCTTGATCTGGTCATTAACATTGAATTCCTATGAACAACTAAGGTTATATATTAGTTATTGAATTTAGAATTTTCTATTTAAAAATATATATTTGGATTGTAATTGAAAATATGTTTTGTGGTTGAATACACATTTTATTCGGTATTTGGATGGTAATTGAAAATCTGATTTGAATTCTAGTTTCTGACAGTTCGAAAATCATAATAGTAATTTAAAAATCTATTAGAAAGCGACGACTATGCCTACGTAATACATCTTATTATTTTAAAAAGAAAATACGATGCAACGAGGGACCGACGTTTACCTCACGCTTGGTAAGATCATTAAGTAATATAAAAGTCTGGGTTTATCGTGGGTAAGACCGTCGCTTATTTGAGTCGGTTTTCAACTACCCACGCAAAACGCTTTAGCTTCGTTGTTTGGAGAGTGGATTTTATCCGCACGCAGGACGGACGCAATTGCGTCTGTATTTGCCTTTTGAGTGGGTTTAATTGGGTGGCCAATTCTAACTTTTCTAGTGACCTTATTTTGTGAAACTTCCTATTTTGTTTAACTCGTCTATATAATGTAAATTAGTTCCTCTTAAGCTTATGGTGATAATTGAAAAAATGAGCACTTTAAACTTGTTCTAAGGTACTATGAATGATTTGGTTGATGTCAAATTTTGATTTTTGAAAATTCTAAAAATTGACAAGCTTCAAATACTTTCACTCAACAGGTTCCATCCATAAATAAGTGTGTTATCATGTGTGTTTAATTCTTAGAGAAACTAATATACTAGTTTCAAGGAATCGTGGCTAGTAAAGCAAATAGTTCAAGCACGAAGTTGCTAGCTAGAATGGCTAAAGTGTTGGAAGTGCTAATGCAAAAATAAATTGGATTCAATACTCGTGAAAATTTACAATAGAGACATGACCTTTATTTTTAAATGTAATTTTAGGCCAAAAGCTTAGGAAATGGGTTTTCAAGCAATATGAACACAAGAAAATGAATCTTAGGTGAATACAAAAGCAATGATTACATTTAGTGTGAAAACATGTCAAATGTCACTGATTATAATTAATGTATCAATAATCCTATTTTAACACAAGTTAACTTTGAAAGTTAATCATATATATTTATTATTATTAATTAGTATATATATATATATATATATATATATATATATATATATACTTTTCTTATATTATTTTATTTTTATCTAGTTCCTTTGTTATTTTAAGTGTACGGTTACCCTCCTTTGGAAATCAGAACACTTAACTTTTGATACTAAAGTTCAACTTGGCATACCATGAGAAGATGATGAAAACAAATGAAATCAGAATGAGAAAATAAATAAACGCAGAAACACATACAATGTTTGGGAAAATAAAACTTGAAAGTAGTATTAAAAACTTACAAAACTTAAATTTGGAGAACACACTTCTAAACATTGGAAGTCAAAACTTGTATTAAAACAACATTCATACAATGGGTAAGTTTTCCATTGTGGCCTTTCTCGTCGAAGAAAAGTATTATATAACCAGCCATTCAAAAGTTACAACACTTATCTGAGTCCCTATTTTTCTAAAAAAGGCTTTTATGTGATTCTTTTCGTTCAATTAGTAGTAAAAAGATAGAAATTTTGTGTTGTCTGTTATTGTTATTGCATCACTATAGAAGTTTATATACATGAGGGTACAAGGAAAACTTCTGTTAAAAATAGAATTACTAAAACAACTAACTTGACTCTTGTAACATCCCATTTAATCGATAACCCTAATTAAAGGAAATGTCACACAGGATAACATAGCAGCGCGGTCTTGGAACATAAGTATAACTCCTTACAATACTCAAGGCACACCACGATGGCAAAAGCCAAATAAGATACAAAGTTCAACAATACTCCAATTTAAAATTTAAGGCCAAGCAAATACATGGGCCATAGCCCTATAACGAAGCCCAAAGCAGTAGAATCAAGTCCAAGCAGACTACGCAGCAGAATCATCCCTTCCCTGTTGACCTCGAGTGCCTCTCGCATCTACTCACATCAATAAATTGATGATCATCGCAAAAGGAGAAGAACCACATACAAGACAATCAAACAAGCAACATGGTAAGCTAGAGTAGAAACAGTTTATCATGCAGTCACATGTTATCACACAATCCAAACAGTAATTATCAACCAATCATGTTATGACTTCTCAAACAATACACTAGACTCAGACTCGACTCATCCGGATTACATATAATCTAGTCGGATTCAGCGAATGCTTGCACTTGTGGTGGATATCTCTGCTCACCCCCGAGCTAAGTGTTACAAGTGGTACAATGTCTCAATCCCCCACACACAAGGTTAACCCTTAATGAATTTCAGGCCTCCTACTACTCTCACCACAAGAGTCAGTTCGCTCTAAGTGAGACTAACTAACTCCTTAGAGTGTCAGGATGCAACCTTACCTTGAATCCTTACCAAATTATATAGATGGGGCACCACCATGAACTCCCACTAACAGGGGTCATGGAATTACATCCCGACCACTGAAGCACCACCATGAGGTCTCACCTAGAGGCTCATGGAATTACGCACTGACACAGACCAATCATACTCAATCAATCAAGTATTATTTATCATGCACATAACTCTCATGCCAACCTTTATAACCAAATCCACATTCATATTCCATGTTGAATCCATTCCAACTCATCCTTCCCAATCCATGAATATAGAATTGTACTTCATACCAATACCATGCCATTTTGATACCAACCATTTCATTGAAATCGCATGCCAAGATTTATCCAAGTTCATCATTCACAATCCATGAATCACATCACTCATGCAAATTCATTCATCTCATACTTTATAAATGCATACCAAGACATACATATATCACAAAATAGTATTCATCCCAAATAAATGAGTGTCAACATTTAAGTACCTGCAATTCCATATAATCAAGCACAACCCACAATCATAATTCTTACACCAAAATTCCTAAGAAAATTTATTATCACAAAACCCAAAATCATTGCAGTAATGCATGACACATTTCTCAAGCTACAGACATCTAATCGACGATCCAACCAGTCAACCTATAAAATAGCATGTTATGAACCAAATGTCAAAATTTGAGCTCAATCCAACGGTTAATGAGTCAGAAAAGTCAATTTTACTAAAACTGCACATAATAGAAAAATACACAGTCACCCAGTGACCAAGTCAACTCGCCCAGCGACTGCGCGACGCATCAGAATACGAGAAATAACGTCAAATATCATAGTTTCATGAATATTTGAACCCCTAACTCAGAAATATACCAAAAACTAACGTTTTCCCCAAACCTCTCTCATATTTCACAACTCCAGATTCATCTTTGGTTAATTTCAAGTTAACCTCAATAAGACTCATTGTTGCTTTGCATGAAACCATATTAAATCTCCTCAACAGTTCTCTAGCATATTTCTTCTAATGCATAACCAATCCTGTAGCAATGTAGGTTAACTCCATGTCTTGGAAGTAACTCAGTTTTCCTAGATTTGTCATATTAAATTCAACCTCCATAGTCTTTTTGAAAATTTCACTATCTCTTATATTTGATTCAAACACATGTAGACCATCAGCATAAAGACATATGATCAAGAGGTATTCTCTTGTGCCTTCCTTCACATACACACCATGTTCAACAATACACTTTGTAAACTTGAGATTAAATAAGAAGGAATCAATGTTCTTATTTCAAGCTTTTGTAGCTTGTCTTAATCCGTATAAAGCTTACTACAACCTATAAACTTGATGTTCCTCCCCCTTCACTACAAATCCAGGAGGTTGATGGACATATACCTCCTCATGCAAAGGTCTGTGAGAAAAGGACCACTTTACATCAAGTTGAACCGGTGGCTAATTCCTTGCATAAGCCACAACTACAACCACTCATATTGTCTCTATTTCAGCCACTAATGCATATAATTTAGAAAAATCTAGTCCTTGTCGTTGAAGAAAGTCTTTTTCCATAAGCCTTGCCTTGTGCTTTGGAATAGATCCATCAGGATTCAATTTTTGCTTAAAAACCCATTTCACTCCAATGTGATGCTTCCAAGCTGGAAGGTTAATCAATTTCCAAGATTCATTCTTCTCAATGGACTTGAGTTAGTCATGCATTGCATTTCTCCAAACTGGTAGTTTTAAGGCTTCCTTTTCATGGATAGGTTTAGCTTCTACCATCAGCAGTGTCAACACCCAATTTCGTCCGGATAAATAAATTTATTTTCAAAAAAAATTAAAAAAATTAAAAAAATGTGAAACATTATTTTCTTCAAAGATTTTGAAACTTTAATTTTAGAAAAAAGAAAGAAAAAAAAGAGAGATGAAAAAAAAAGGAATAAAGAGGGAAGAGCCCAATTTGTTATTAATTATCGCACTCCTTCTCATGAGCCCAACAACTCAACTTGCTTTTTACCCTTGTTCCTGTAAGAGAAATTAGTGATATGATTCTAATAATTAGAAGAAATATTTCTTCAAATAGTTATAATCAATATTACTAATTAGGATTGATTTTGTGCTCTGATTTGTTAATGGTTAGAATCAATATTACTAATTTGGGATTGATTTTGTGCTCTGATTTGCTGCGATTTGATTCCCATAATGTGTTGCTATCATGACCAACTCCTTCCTTATATTGTTCATTACAATTAAGACTTAGATACTGCATAGATATTGCAAGGTGTGAGTATAAATACGCACTCCGTCACACAGAAAGGGGAACCGAAAAAAAAATCTCTACACTTCTCTAATTCTTTCCCATCACCAATCCCATATTCACACCTCCTTTTTTTATCTCTCTTAAAAAAACATATTGAAGGAGGTAGAAAAAAAAAAGAAAACATTCTCTACACTCTCTATTTCTCTCATTACCACCCACATAGACACCTCTCATCTTTATCTCTATTGGAAAAACAAACAAAAATATTAGAAAAGGAAGCAAAAGAAAAAAGAAAAGAGAAAACGTGAGGAGATATTGAAAATTTTTTAAGGTACGTCACTCTCAATTCTTTCATCTTTTGATTTAGTTTTTTCTCAATTTTCATTCTTTTTTTTAATCATAAAAATATTTTTTCCGTTTTCTTTATTGTCTGTCCAGTCGCTTGCGTCGCATGACATCCAATTTAGACTTTTGTTTTTTCTAAAAATATATACAGATGATCTAAAAATAAAAAATAATTTTCTTTGTTTACTCTTTTATATCTATTTGGTTGCTCACGTCGCAATGACATCCACAACTACTTTGAAATAACTTTAAAAAAATATTAAAAATTTATAAATGATTTAAAAAATAAAAAAAATAAAAGATTAGAAAAAAAGAATTTATTTCAAGTGTCTATCCGGCCGCTCGCGTCGCGTGACGGGCGTTGTGGGGATGTTAATACCTTCCCCACGCGTAATCGACTCCCGGACCCAAAATCTGGTTTTCGCAGACCTTGCTATTTTTTTGTGGTTTTCCGTAGTTTCCTATAATAACTATGGTTGCGACAGATGGTGACTCCACTGGGGATGCTAGAGAGTCAAACCATTTATTTGGATGTGCAAAATTGATGTGGTTTGTCTTCATTTTTTCTTTTGTCATTTTTTTTGGCTATTTGTTTTTTTTATCTTTTTTTTTATATTTAGAATAATTGTATGTGTATATTCTTCTTTATTTTTGTATTTGGAATAATTGTCAGGTGTGGGTTTAGGTATACATCGTGTTCTCCCTTCACACACACACATTTTATTCATTACATGAGTGGGGCCCTATACCCGGGTCTGAGGTGCTTAGAATTAGAAAGGATTGTGTAGCAGTGTCATAGTGGATGTACTTCCCAAGTTATCATTGTGAGAACCCCAGCTAGAGTTTGTTTGCTTCATTGGTACTCTCACTTCTTGTTGTTTACCAACTGTCGTGGGAAATGCCATGAAGTGGGCCTTGTGAGCACATATACTTTCCCTTAGAACTTTAAGTATCAAACACATGTTAAATAAAGACACTAAAGGGAGACTATTTGTGTCCTTTATCCTCACCCTTCCTTGTATATAATAATAAATTCATCACAATCACACTATTATAAAAGAAAAAGAAAGAAAAAAATGCCTCCTAAGGTATAAACATGCTTTTCATTAGCATATCAATGAATAAGTGTTCCGTGATGCATAAAAATGCATTGCATTCCCATTTTGTGGTCATCCAAGGTACCATGTTCATAGTTTCAACATGTAGCATGCATATGCATAATTTAAAAAAAAAAATAAACAAAAATAATATTGCACTAAAATAAATTCAAATTGTTTCCCATTTTGCCTGTCACCAAATTCTTGGAATCTTTCTTATTAAAAAATGGGAAAATAATAAAACATTCTTTGGTCAAATCAGTGGATTTAATAAGGAAATAAAATTTTGTTTGTTATCATTTCTTTTGAAATATCCATCTAATCTTGCATGCATGAAATTGTTCAAATCTATTTCCCTATCCATCTCTCTTCCACCATAAACCTTGTTTTCATTTCCATGGAGGATCATCATAAAGGGGACACATACCTTAAAAATGATTTCAAGAAACACTCTGAACAAAAAAAATACAAAGGGAAGAAAAGTTTGCTATACTAACAACTTTGAAGGACAGTCTAGGCAAAAAATAAGACAAAAAAAAAGTGAAAAAGAGAACCAAACAAGGGGCATCCTGTAAGATGAAATCAATTATTTTCCTGTGAATTATTCTTTTTTTTAGAAAAAACAATCATGTTTTGAAATGATGTTTCTTTATCCAAAAAGAACAAAAGTTTTCCTGTGGCCATGTTTCTTTATCCAAAAAGAACAAAAGTAATTATCCTTTGCTACCCAATTTGAGCCTTCCAAAAAATTTCTTTCAAATTACCCTAAACAAGGATCACCCTCCCACTGAGGGTTGACATAATGTTTGCTTTTGTTTCATCCGACTTGTAGTTCACCAATACAAAAATATCAAAAAAAAAGAAAGAAAGAAATGACATGATTATATAGAAAAAAAAAAGCAAAAGTTTAAAGAATGAGAATAAAATGTCAAAATAGAGAAAGAAAAAAAAAAGGAGAACGAAATGAAGTCAAATAAATATTAAATGAAACATTATTCAAAGATCTTTGTTTGAAACAACCCTCACGTCACTTGTTTGGGCCTTTACTATCATTCACTTCCATACCCCTAGCCATGTTATCTTTCGAAGGTTTTAATTTAGAGGAAAAATTTGATTTGCTAACAGGTTTGTTCTATAAAAAAGGTAAAAAAAAAAGATTGAAAAAGTGTGTTCAGAGATTTTCTTTTAAACACTAGGGTAGTTTATGTTTGGTTGACATGTTTTCAAAACTCCAAAATTAGCATGGGAAATTAGGCAATTAAGCTAAACTTCGGTTGTCCCCTTTCAATTCATTCTTTATGAAATTCCATTTTTGCTCATACAGTATCCTCCGCTCTAAGCCTAAACCTTGACCAACCTTAACATAGTCCATCTTTATCAATCCCAAACCCAAACTGGGGCAGTCACTTTGTTTGTGATTCATATATTCCCATCATTCATTTTGAATTGGGGCATTTATTTACATTGAAGACTGTGATCACATCAGGGGCAACTTGTGAAGACCCCGTCATTTTTTAATCTCCTCATTTGGGAAAAGTCAAACACGCTTTTTCACCTTAAGATCATCCTAGGCTCTCACACCAGGGGCAATTTCTTTTGAAATCCCCATCATTTTCTTCATACCATCCATAACTAGGGAAAGCCCAAACAAATTTTGTTCATGAGGCCAATTCAAATTGGGGCAACTCCCTAGTTAATCTTCATCACCTCATCCAAACCTTTTCAAGCCCTTGGCAATTTCCTACATGTCATTCAAATAGTATTTCAAAAGAAATGATTAAAAAAAGTGTTTGTCAGTAAATTGATTAGACCAAAGAAATGATTTAAAAAAAATAAAAAAATTTCAAAGTAGAATGATTCCATGAATTTGAAATAACAATGAAATGGGGAACAATTCAAATTTGTTTTTAAAAACAAAAAAAAAGCAAAAGAAAATTCATACATCATACCAAGTCATGCATACATGAGTCATTCATCTTTTTGAATAAAATAGTTTCCACCTTTTCAATCAAGACCCTATTCACTCATATGAATGGTTATTGAATCCTTTCGTTTTGGAAGGAAGAAAATTAAAAAAAAAAACACACAATTTGGTTTCTATGATGTTTCTCATATTTTGGTCATTTTCATTCACATCAATGACCAATATACCCTAAGCCCAATTTTCACTGGCCCCCAAGTCCAATTCCCGCACTAGTTCCTAAGCCCAGATTTCACACTAACCTCAAGCCCAGTTTCCACACTGGCCCCCAAGCCCAGTTTCCACATTGGCCCTAAATTCAGTTTTGTCTGGCCTCACATTTTTTTTTCTAGCCTCTAAGTCTAGTTTTCCTTGCTCTCATTAAAATAAAGGAAAAATAAAAAAATGGAAAAAGCAAATTTCACTCATGCATCCATGCATCCATGTATGCATCACCATATAGGTTAAAAAAGAAAATCATAACATGTCATTCACATAATGTCATCCATCATACTCCACAAAATCACTGAAAATCATTTCCAAAAAAAATAATAAAGAAATTTGAAAAAAAATCAGCAATGACAATTTTTTTTGTAAGTCGCACAAATGTTAGCCATTCATGCAGTGTTTGTCCATACTTCAAGAAAAAATTCAGGTTCTCCTTTTTTACATCAAGACCCTCTGCGAGGCAATAGTCATTGATTTCTTTTGCCACATCGAGACCCTCTGCGAGGCAATGGTCATTGATTTCTTATGTGACATCGAGGCTCTTTGCGAGACAATGGTCATTAATCTCCTTACATCAAGACCTTATGCAAGGCAATGGTCATTGATTTCTTATGTCTAATCGAGGCCCTCTACGAGGCAATGATCATCAATCTCCTTACATCAAGACCTTATGCGAGGCAATGGTCATCGATCTCTTTAAATCAAGACCCTCTGCGAGGCAATGGTCATTGATTTCTTTCGTCAAATGATGACCCTCTACATGGTAATGGTCATCATTTTTTTTAGATATAGACCCTCTCCTCAGGATTGGTCTAATCTTTTTTTTTTCAAAAAGTCAAAATACAAAAAGACTTTGGTTTTTCGGATTGGGACCCTCTACATGGTAATGGTCGTTAAATCCTTTAGATATAGCCATTCTCCTCGGGATTGGTATTTTTATATTTGAAAAAGTAAAAAAAAAGATTTGTCGAATTGGGACCCTCTACTTGGTAATGGTCACCTAGTTCCTTTCAGATGCAGACCATCTCCTTTTGAATGGTCAAGTCTATCTTCAAATTTGTCTTCTTTTGAAACCTGAACGAAATTAGTGTCTTTATCTTTACTTATCTTTTATTACGATAATATGAAAAAAAATCAAATTTTAGAAAAGAGGGGCAACTGTCAACACCCAATTCCGTCCGGGTAAATAAATTTATTTTCAAAAAAAATTTAAAAAATTTAAAAAATGTGAAACATTATTTGCTTCAAAGATTTTCAAACTTTAATTTTAGAAAAGAAAAAGAAAAAAAAAGAGAGATGTAAAAAAAAGGAATAAAGAGGGAAGAGCCCAATTTGTTATTAATTATCGCACTCCTTCTCATGAGCCCAACAACTCAACCTGCTTTCTACCCTTGTTCCTGTAAGAGAAATTAGTGATATGATTCTAATAATTAGAAGAAATATTTCTTCAAATGGTTATAATCAATATTACTAATTGGGATTAATTTTGTGATCTGATTTATTAATGGTTAGAATCAATATTACTAATTTGGGATTGATTTTGTGCTCTGATTTGCTGCGATTTGATTCCCATAATGTGTTGCTATCATGACCAACTCCTTCCTTATATTGTTCATTACAATTAAGACTGAGATTGCATAGATATTGCAAGGTATGAGTATAAATACGCACTTTGTCACACAGAAAGGGGAACCGAAAAAAAAATTCTCTACACTTCTCTAATTCTTTCCCATCACCACTCCCACATTCACACCTTCTTTTTTTTATCTCTCTTTAAAAAATACATATTGAAGGAGGTAGAAAAAAAAAGAAAACATTCTCTACACTCTCTCTTTCTCTCATTACCACCCAAATAGACACCTCTCGTCTTTATCTCTATTGAAAAAACAAACAAAAATATTAGAAAAGGAAGCAAAAGAAAAAAGAAAAGAGAAAAGGTGAAGAGATATTGAAAATTTTTTAAGGTACGTCACTCTCAATTCTTTCATCTTTTGATTTAGTTTTTTTCTCAATTTTCATTCTTTTTTTTTAATAATAAAAAATATTTTTTTCCGTTTTCTTTATTGTCCGTCCGGCCGCTCGCATCGCATGACATCCAATTTAGACTTTTGTTTTTTCTAAAAATATATACAGATGATCTAAAAATAAAAAATAATTTTCTTTGTTTATTCTTTTATATCTATTTGGTTGCTCACGTCGCAATGACATCCACAACTACTTTAAAACAACTTAAAAAAAATATTAAAAATTTATAAATGATTAAAAAAATAAAAAAAATAAAAGATTAGAAAAAAAGAATTTTTTTCAAGTATCTATCCGGCCGCTCGCGTCGCGTGACAACAATTTAAAATAATACTAAAATTTAAATAAAAAGGTTTTCAAAATTATAAAACAAATTAAATCATTTTTCAAATAATTTTCCAAATATTTTTCATAAAGAACTACGTAACCCTAATTCTCCATTGTGAATGGAGGTATGTAGGAGCGAGGATTAATCCTTGTCGGGCCCAAAAAACCAAAAAATTATTTTTGTTTCTTTTGTAAATTCATTTATTATTATTTTTGGGGAAAATAAATATTTTAAAAACCATAAAACTTTTGCACATCTAATTAAAGGTACCGTCTTAGGACGGGCGTTGTGGGGGTGTTAATACCTTCCCCACGCGTAATCGACTCCCGGACCCAAAATCTGATTTTTCGCAGACCTTGCTCTTTTTTTATGATTTTCCATAGTTTCCTATAATAACTATGGTGGCGACTCCAAACTAACTCTGTTTTTACAAATTTTTTATTTTTGATTCGCCTTCCCGTCGCGATTTCGGTTGCGACAAGCAGCATGGGAACCAAGTCTCCCTCATCATCAACCTAACTATCAGGGTGCATCTCAAAATCAAAGAATCTGCTTGGCTGTTATCTCTCCCTTTATGGCCTTTAAGACACAACATTTTGTGGTGCAACATCATTCTCTATAACTATCTCAAGTTCCATTAATATGGAGTTGTCAACACACTAGCACAAAAAAAAACCTTTTAAGTTTGTTCACAAGAAAACAGACTAAAAAAATGTGGTCGTAAAAGGAAATTATTTAAGTCTATTAGTCTTATAATAGACTTAAATTGATGATTTTAACTATGTTAATTCCCCAACAGACTTAACTTCATGTTTTAACTTTCCTAAAATTTATACATTTGCGATTCCACACACAAATCTACTAAATACTTTCTCCCATCTCCCTTTCATGTAGAACCACCTCCCATCTTGTCCCACGCTCAACACTTTCACAACGCATAACTGATTGCAACGAACTACACAAAATTGTTTCGCATCTCCTCTAGTATTAGTAATGTCCACTTTCGACAACGAGTGTCGTAGACTAGGAACGTGTGCGATGCATTTTAAAAAAACTTCAGATATTCCGACCTCTTCATATTAATTAATTAATATTGTGCTTATTTACTTTAAAAAAATCCATTAGCAAGTTAAACTTAATCAACAATTTTCTATTATTGTAGATGATTGTTAGGCTGACTTAAATTAGGATGTTCATGTAATAGGGTATTGTTGTTTTTTGAATTGTAATAGGATAATCTGCTAGTAAAGAAGTCAACATTTCCTTTTGGAATCAACCTCTTGCAGATTATTAGCCATTCCGTATCACAAGTCAAATGATTAGAACATCCTGAATCTAGGTACCATTTATCGTAGGGCACCAAATTAACACCTCTGTTCACTCAATCCACTAGAGAATAACCCACTAAGCGAAAGTTACAAACCAATTTCAATATGCAATTAAGCAACGCATACATCTATGAATTCGTGATAGCCAAGTTACATACATTAAGCATGAATGTAAATTAAGCATAAACATAATAACCACATTTACTCCACAAATTCAAGATAAAGAAAAGGCAGAAATTGCAGAACCAACATAACCTCAAAGTTTCATTGCATTTTTCATTAAGGAGTTAATACACATAATTTAGCATGTCATGGAAATGGAGCAATAAGACATAAATGAACGAAAATGCCTCATGGAGAATAATACAAAATGAAAATAACCAAAACAGAACATCAAACCCTAAGTTGGGTCATGTGGAAACACAAATTCAAGGGCAAAACTTACAAAGCTTCAATGGAACAAAAATGGTTGTTGTAACATAGAAAACGTAAACCCCATGAATGGGTATTGTTCTAAGTGGCTACAAATTAGAAAACAAAATGCCCAAGCATCCAAATTTGCAGAAAACATAAAATCCAAGAATGGGTGCTATTAATAATGCATAAAATGTGAGAAAAGAGTGCTAAAACATGAAAACTAGGTTGGCACATCCATGTGACACCATACAAAGCTCAAAAACGTCAAAATGGAGTATGAGGAAGAAGGTAGAGACTGCCTACACGAAAATGAGACCTAAACTCATGGTCACATCACGCTCTGCCACTCAATATTAACAAAAATGCTACTTAGGGTTGTAGAATTAAAAAAATGTAGCTATAGGCCCAAAATGCTAGCCCAATCACTTGAATGACGTGGAAATCATGTGGAAATGACATGGAAATGATGTGGAAACTATCTTCATCTTGAGATTAATGTCCGAGCTTCAAAATTGCTTCACAAAAATACCTACAAAATAATTAGAAACAAAAATTAGACCAATAAATGCCAAATTAATCAAAATTCGAAATAATGGTCCAATGAAGCCCAAATGATGAAAATGCACTAACAATAGACAATTAAGCACTAAATAATCATCAAGGGCATAAAAAGGTAATGGAATAAAGGAAAATAATGACTCATCACTCAACCTGTTAGTTTGAATTCCCTACAGTGATGGTTACCATCAGAGCCAAAGGTTTATAATCAAAATCCTTTTGTGCCACAAAAGCCTCCTTATCCTGATACTTCTTTTTTTCCTTTATCCTTGTCGCAACCAAAATCGCCATGAATGACGAACCAAAAATTAAATTTGAAAAAAATAGGTTTGGAATCGCCACCATAGTTTATCCTGAAAAACTACGGAAAAATAAAAAAGATAAGACAAGGTCTGCAAAAAAAAAATAGATTTTGGGTCAGAGAGTCGGTTGCGCGTAGGGAAGGTATTAGCACTCCATAATGCTCGTCCTAAGACGATACATTTAATTAAACGTGCAAAGGGATATGATTTTTCAAAATATTTCTTTTCCCCGAAAATAATAATAAATGAATATACAAAAGCAACAAAAATATTTTTTTGGTTTTTTTGGCCCAACGAGGATTAATCCTCGCTCCTATGTATCTCCATTCACAATGGAGAATCATGAGTTACATAGTTCTTTATATTATTTTTGATATATTTTCTAGAAAAATAAATTTAAAAATTGGTCTCACACAGCACGAGCGGCCGGACATACACTAATTGAAATGAAGAAAAATATTTGTTTATGATTAAAAAATATATAATGAAAAATGAAAAAAATAAATCAAAAGAATTAGAAATTGGCAATGACGTACCTTCAAAATTTTTTGATATATGTTCTCTTCTATATCAATCTCACCCTCTTGTTTTTCAACAATGGTAAAAAGGAAGTGTGTTTATGTGGATGGTAATGGAAGAGAAAGAGGAAGTGTAATGAATATTTTCTTTCAATTTTCTACCTCCTTCAATATGTTTTTTTTAAAGAGAGATAAAAAAGGAGGTGTGCATGTGGGAATGGTGATGGGAAAGAATTAGAGAAGTGTAGAGAATATTTTTTTTTCGGTCATGACAAAGTTCTTATTTATACTCACACCTTGCAATATTAATGCAATCTCACCTTGTAATGAACAATATAAGAAAGGAATTAGTCATGATAGCAGCACATTTTGGGAATCAAATCACAGTAAATTAAAGCACAAAATCAATCAAGATCGGTAATATTGATTCTAACCATTAAAAAATTAGAACACAAAATCAATCCCAATTAGTAATATTGATTCTTATCATTTGAAGAGATATTGCTTCTAATTATTAGAATCATATCAATAATTTCTCTATCAGAAACAAAGGGTAGAAAATATTTGAGTTGTTGGGCTTATTAAAAGGAGTGTGATAATTAATAACAAATTGGACTCTTCCTTCTTTTTTCCTTTTTTTTTTCCTTTTTCCATCTATCTTTTTTTCTTTCTAAAATTAAAGTTAGAAAATCTTTGAAGAAAATATTGTTTCACATTTTTTTTTTAAAATAAAATTATTCACTCGGACGAAATTGGGTGTTGACAACTGCCCCTCTTTACTTAGATTTGACTAGATAATATGAAAATTTGAATTTTTCATATGATCATAATAAAAGATAAGTAAAGATAAAAACACTAAATTCGTTTGGGTTTCAAAAGAAGACAAATTTGAAGACAAACTTGACCATTCTAGAGGAGATGGTTTGTATCTGAAAGAAAAGAACTAGGTGACCATTACAAAGTAGAGGGTCTCGATTCGACACCATTTTTTTAATTTTTATTTTACTTTGCTTTTTGAAAACACTAAATTAGACTAATCTTGTGGAGAGGGTCTATTCATAGGATTTGGTGACCATTGCCATGTAGATGGCTCAATCTGAAAATCCACATTCCTTTTGCAAATTTGGCTATTTGAAAAAAAGATTAGACCAATCCCGAGGAGAGGGTCTATATCCAAAAGATTCGGTGACCATTACCAAGTAGAGGGTTTTGATCTGACAAATCACTTTGCTTTATTATTTTATTTTCTGACTCTTTGAAAAAACATATTAGACCAATCCTGAGGAAAGGGTCTATATCGAAAGGAAATAAATCAATGACCATTGCTTCGTAGAGGGCCTCAATGTGACAAAGAAATCAATGGCCATTGCCTCGCAGAGGGTTTTGATGTAAACATAAGGAAATCAATGACCATTGCTTCATAGAGGATCTTGATGTAAAGCAATTGATGACCATAGCCTCACAGAGGGCATCAATGTGACAAAGAAATCAATGACCTTTGCCTCGCAGATGGCCTTGATGTAAAGAAATTGATGACCATTGCCTCGCATAGGGCCTTAATGATGAGAAAAACCATGACCATTGCTTTGTAGAAGGTCTTGATGTAAACATAAGAAAATCAATGACCATTGCGTTGCAGGGGGCCTTGATGTAAACATAAGAGAACCAATGACCATGGCGTCGTAGAGGGTCTTGATTTAAACATAAGGAAATCAATGACCATTGCATCGCAAAGGGTCTTGATGTAAACATATGAAAATCAATGATCATTGCCTCGTAGAGGGTCTTGATGTATAAACGGAGAACCTGGATTTTACTCTTGAAGTGTCGACAAACACCATGTGAATGCCTAACATTTTTTGGACTTACAAAAAAAATTATCATTATTGAATTTTTTTTTTGGAAATGATTTTCAATGATTGTGTGGAGTATGAGGGATGACATGATGTGATGATGCATGACATGTTATGATTTTCTTTTTGAAACTATATGATATGCTTACACGGATGCGTGGATGCATGAGTGAAATTTGCTTTTTTTCATTTTTCATATGTCCTTTATTTTAATTTGAGAGTAAGGAAAACTAGGCTTAAAGGCTAGAAAAATCTTGACTTGAGGCCAAACAAAACTGGGTTTGGGGACCAGTGTTAAAACTGAGCTTGGGGGCTAGTATGGAAACTAAGCTTGGGAGCCAGTATGGAAACTAGGCTTGTGGGACAGTGTGAAAATTGAGCTTGGGGGCCAGTATGGAAACTGGGCTTGGAGACCAGTGTGAAAACTAGGCTTGGGGACCAATGTGGAAATCGGGCTTAGGGGCTAGTGTGGGAACTAGGGTTGGGGCCTGTGTGGGAGCTAGGCTTAGGGACTATATTGGAAACTGGGCTTAAGGTATATTGGTCATTCATATGAATGAAGAGGACCATAAATTTAAGAAACATCATAGAAAAAAATTTGTGTATTTTTTTTAATTTTCTTCCTTCTAAAACAAAAAGATTCAATAACCATTCATATGAGTGAAGAAGGTTTTGATTGGAAAGGTGGAAAATATTTTATTCACAAATATTAATGACTCATATATGCATGACTTGGTATGATGTATCAAATACCTTATATATAAATTTTTCTTTTTACATTCTTTTTGAAAACAAATTCGAATTGATCCCCATTTCATTGTTATTTTGAATTTATGGAATCATTCTACTTTGATATTTTTTTACTTTTTCAAATCATTTATTTGGTCTAATCAGTTTACTAACGAACACTCTTTTTAATCAATTCTTTTAAAAAACTATTTGAATGACATCCATGAAATTGCCAAGGGCTTGAAAAGGCTTGGATGAGGTGATGAAGATTAACTAGGGAGTTGCCCCAATTTGAGTTGGTCTCGGGGCACAAAATGTGTTTGGGCTTTCCATAGTTATTGATGGTATGAAGGAAATGATAGGGACTTCAAAAATTTGCCCTTAGTGTGAGAGCCTAGGATGGTCTTAGGGTGCAAAAGCGTGTTTGACTTTTCCCAAATGAGGAGATTAAAAAAATGACAGGGTCTTCACAAGTTGCCCAAAGTGATTGCCTCAGTTTGGGTTTGGGATTGACAGAGATGAAGTATTTTAAGGTTGGTCAAGGTTTAGGCTTAGAGCAGGGATATTGTAGGAGCAAAGATGGAGTTTCATGAAGAATGAATTGAAATGGGACAACCCAAATTTAGCATAATTGTCTTATTGCCTATGCTAATTTTGAAGCTTTGGAAATATGATACCCAAAATTAAACTGCCCCATTATTTAAAAGCAAATCTCTGAACACATTTTTTCAAAAAAAAAAAATATTATCATGTTTTTTGTAGAACAAACCTGTTAGCAACAAAATTTTCCTCTAAATTAAAACCTTCAATAGATAATAATCAATCTTTGATCTATGTGGACTTTATTAGGCTTGTATAATGGCCAAGTTTGAGGCATGAACAATCAAACCTACTATCTTTTTTCTTATGATTCTTCTCTAGCATCCTTTTTCTTTCTGTTGTATCAGACTTGTCATCTTGATCATGCACGACTCTATCAGACTTCCAATCTCCCTTTAGTCATGAGTACCTTGATTAAGTACTCACATATTTTATCACCATCCTCCATCTACAATAGCTCATACTACCTCTTAAGGGTTTAAAGCTGCACTTTCTTGATTTTCTCCCATCCTACATGACTTCGAACCAAGATGTTCCATGCCTCTTTTGCGGTGGTTTCATTTTGATTTTTCTCAAAATGAACATCATCAACACATTGATGAACGATAAACAATGCCTTATTGTCCTTTTTCTTAACCATTGCTTTTTGTGCATCTATAGTATCTAGACATTTGTAGTACTAGAAGTAAACACCTGATAGCCACTTTCAACCACATCATCGACATCTTAAAACTTGAACAACACCCACATTTGTATGCTCCATCTATCCCAATTGTTTTGTATAAGAATTGGAAGATTCATAGAGGGAATGTGATTATCACTACCAACCATTCTTTCTCCCCTGTTTATTTGATCAAGAAGTGAAATCTTGGTCACAGATCGTGTTATTGATACCTCATTGTGTTGTCTCACACAACCAATTTTTCCACACTTCAACCACTCTGTCTATTTGTCCATCACACTCGAAAGTCATTTATGAAGCACATTTCCTAGAGGATCTAGGCTTTGAAGAGAAAAAGAGAGAAAAAGAGAACATATATGTTGTATGTTATTGTTATTGCATCATAAAGAAGTTTATATACATGAAGGTACAAGGACAACTTTTATTAAAAACAAAATTACTAAAACAAGTAACTTGACTTATTAACAACATTATAATATACGAATAAACATCGTTTGGAAGAGCCACATGTTAAAATCTAAGTTCATCATGTGTCAAAATCAAGATCATCTTCTACCTTGGAAGCCCTCTTATTTTGACACGTGATACCTTCCAAGTAAACGATTATACAAATTTTGACATGTGGTAGACTAATATTTTGATATGTGACACTTCCAAACAACATTAATTTTAATTTAATAGAAAAGACCACATTAAGTTATTTTTACAAAAATAGGGACTCAATTGAAAATAAAAAAATTGGTTAAATTATTTTTTTAGTCCTTTTATATGTTAAGTAGTTTCAAAATGGTTCTCCAATTATTCGTTGTCTCAATTTAATCCTCATGTTTTCTAAACTGACTTAATTTAGTCCTCTCTGTTTAAATTAAACAAACACCATTCACATAGTAATAAGGTGGCAAAATTGAACTCATACGTGTCAAATTTTTTAAGAGGGGTGCAATTGATGTGGCATCAGTTGTAAATGGTTCTTTTTCTAGTGAGTCATGAAACCCTTAATGTTGGATAGGTTCCAAATTGACAAGGTTTTGTTTCCCCTTTGTTTCGTTGCCCTTGTGAAATCTTGTAAGCATATTGTCGCGAGTTTGTGGTGTTGTGAGATGTCGCGAGTTTGCACATGTTCGGGCAATGCAAATTGTGGTTTCTCCTCTGTTGTTGGTGGGTGGAAATGGTTGGGTGTAACTCCAAATTACCTTTGTGGAGAGGTTGCTGTCATGAGGACTACCAGAACAACTAGGAATGCTGAGATGAAATTTTGGGGTTGCCCAAATTTCAAGGTTAGTTCCATGAGTGTTGTTGTAGATTTTTTTTTTAAATTATTGAACGTAATTATTGTTCATTGGTTTTTGTCTTCATTTGATATTGACGAAGAATCTATTGGGTGTAATTATTTCAAGTGGTGTGGAGAAGATGATATTGACGAAAGGGATGGTGTTATCTTCAAGCAGAAGAGGAAGATATGTACTTTAGAGAAAAGTAATAAGTTGTATGAGAAATGGGTGAAGTATTTAATCAGAGTTGTTTGTGTTGTTGTTGTACTTAATATAATCTTAGTTTAAGTGTTGATGAAAAGTCCCTAAATTGTTGTGAAGGTTGTATTTGGTATGTTGTGCAACAATGTATTTTGTTTTCATGTGATATATAAAGTTACAAAATCAATGTGTTTTGTATTCATTTTGCTCAACCATGCATCTTTTTTGTGTATAAACCACTCCCACCAAGGGTTATGACTCATGAACTTAATATTTTATGGCAGAAGTTGTATATACTAAAAGTGGGTTTTATGTGAAGTGAACTTTTTAATAGGTAAGGACAAGGACATATTTGAGTTGCACTTTTTTTTTTATCAAAAAACAATTGAACTAAAATAAAGGTTAAAGCACCCTCCCTTTTCAATTTTTATCTAGCATAAAAAGGTTTATAAAGTTGAATGAATATCACAGTGTTATCCACCTTCTTAAAATTAGTCAAACATTTCACGTCCCACATAGTTATTGCTAGTTCTGTGTGACCATCTTTCTATTTCTCGCATTGATTTTAAACCAGTAAAACTAAGTATATCGATATATATGGGTTAATATGCTTGCATCACTAAAACATTGAAAGCAAATAATATGTTCAAAGGGTCCACGTCAAGTGCAAAATATATTTTGATAGGGGTCACATGAAGTGCAAAATATATTCCTGTGCCAAAATAAATTCAATAGGTTTTGTACAAACACTTGCACTCTCATTTCAAAGGGTCTGCCACATCAAGTGCTAAATCCAAAACTAAATCCAAAATAACATAAAGTGCTACATCCAAAACTAAATCATAACAAATGGCCAAAGTGACTAAATACATCAGATGTTGCAACCAAACCCAAAATACATTAATTTTCATTGCTTCACGGTTTCCAAACACGCCCCCTCCTATGTTGAAGTTTCTGCCTGATGTTGGGTCTATCATATGATGTGGGATGTTGTGGTGAAATTGTTGTTATAGGGAGATGTGTTAGAATTGGTGGAATTACTGTTGCAGAGGATGTGTTGTAACTGGTGGAATTGAGTCTTGGGTACTAATTGGTTCATTTGAAGTTGAAGCTTGAGTACAAATGACACTTGGTGCCAAATTTTCACCTACATCACAACTTGGTGGTTAGGTTGGAGGCACAAATTGTTCATGTTGCAGATTTTGCCCTTGATCAGAACTTGGTGGCACATTTTCACCTTTTGGAGTTGTATTAGTTGATGGCAATGGAGATGGTGGAGCATGTAAGACCCATAGAATTTAATTAATTAATTAAATAATTAATTAATAAATGCGGGTGAGAAAATGATTATGACATTAAATTATGGTTGATATGACGTGGAAAAGTACTAGCTCAAGTGGTTGAAAGTACTTTGATTGTGTGAGAGGACTTGGGTTCGAGTCCTATGTATGCTAACTTTGTGGTTGTTTTATTATTTAAATCTATGTAATCATGTTCTGGTATGATATGATGTCTGAATTGGATTTGTTAAGCATGAAACATGATTGGTTGAATTGGTTGTGCAATTGTTTGGTGAATGAATGGGTATGGGTTCAAACCTTGGAGAACCAAACTAAAAACTTTATTTTTGGCATTTTGGCTTTGAATTGAATATGAAAGGTTGGGAAAAACCCTAGATAGTTGAGAGGCAGCCTTGGGTAGCTGAAAAACAGATCCTAAAAGTCAATTTAATGGTAATTAACAGTAGCATTAGGTAAATTTTCGTGTTGGGTAATTAAACCCTACTAAAAGCCAAGTTTAAAAGAGTAAGAAGTGGTCATAGGGAAGGTTTTGGCAAGTTGGAATAGTAACCTGAATTAGAGCACGAAAATCAGAGAGATTGGTGAGGTTTGAGTGAGATTCTAGTGAGGGTTAAGGGAGCACATCAAGAAGGGGGAAACGTGGTGATCATTGGAGTCCTTCAAAGCAAACCAAACTTTAGCAAAAGGATCCAGGTTAGGGGAGCTGGACTCCGTTTATTTTTGTGCTTATATTAAACTCCATGAATGATATGATGATGTGAATGCATGAATCTCGTTTTGATTGTGAAATTCTGATTTCTGGAAATTTTCCAGAAACCGCCTGGCGGGCCATACATAGGCGCCAGGCGGCTCATGCCTATTATATGAGTTTTGGGGTGTTTCTGGGGGCAGCGCCTAGCGGTGAAACCCTGTACCGCCAAGCGATGCAAATGGATGGCTAAATTCTGGGCTTATTTCATGATCTGCCTAGCGGTGATGAATTTCCGCTAGGCGACGCGAGTCTGTTAACGCGATTTTTGATTCTGTACTTCCTGGGAGGATTCTAATCGGGGGAAATTTTGGGGATTTGTGGTTATAACATAATTGAGGTGGTATTTTGTTGATTTTCGGCTTGAGTGATCTGCATAAGTAATGGAACAGTGTTAGGGTTGGTAGGAAAGGAAACCTTGCTATTAGACCAATTGACGTTGAAATTGTAAGGGAGAAAGTGGTAAAGATTGAGTGGGGAATTACACATGAGTCTACCTACGAGTGAGTGAGAGTGTGAACTCAGAGAATATTTGACAGGAAACGCAGCAAGAGAATGGGAGAAAATGTGATAGGCTGTAACAGAACCTGGAATTTCCCAGGTCTGATGTACCGCCTGGCGGGCTAGAGGATACCGCCAGGCGACAGCGTGGAAATCAGGGGAATGTGGGAGAGTTTGGAGTGCGTTAAGTTGGGTTAGATGCGATGATAATCTGGTCATGAAATAATAAAGGGTAATTCAATGAAAAAGGTTTCAATGAGTGGGATAACACGTTGTGAAGGATAAAGAATGGAAAATCACGAGTGGGTCGTGAGGTTTGAAAATAGGTTTTAATTCGGAATGAAGTATAAAGCACAACTATGGTTGGATGGGTATCGAACATAAACCAGTCAGAGTCTAAGATAGTAGATTGAGATGATTAATCACATGCACAACAGGACCAATAGTATATTATGAGGTACAATTTCTGTTTTGTGTGGGTAGGAGTGGATTAAATATGATGATAACAGGTAATATTGACCTAATCTTAAGCTTCGGTGTGGATTAAATATGATGATAACAGAGTAATACCGCCAGGCAGTACTTGCAGCGAGGGGAGTTTTTGAGGTGCTGTGCGCCTGGCGGTACGCGACACCCGCCAGGCGGTCTGGGAGCTGGCAACGCCTGGCGGCACGTGTCCCCCGCCAGGCGATTTATACTGTTGCAGCTTGGAATTGTGGTTTCGTACTTGTGATCTACAAGGCGTCTAGTGGTGCTTTAAAGGTGGGATTGCTGGTGTTCCTTGAGTTGTGGCTCGAAACGTATCCCTTGAGTTGTGGCTCGGGATAGGGGTTAAGCACATGGTATTCCTTAAGTTGTGGCTCGGAATAGCATCCCTTGAGTTGTGGCTCGGGATGGCAGATGAACAAGAGGAACCCTTGAGTTGTGGCTCGGGTTGGCGAGTGTTGTCGGTGTGAGTGTGCTGGTTGTGGCCAGTACGGATGGGTCCAGATAGATTGCCCTCCTCAGTTGTTGGCTGACGAGTTTGATAGTCTTGGGACGATACGGACTATGTTCGTATATGGGAACTCTACCTGGCGTTACGGTATATGATCCGTAGCATGTTTTCCCGCACGTGCTCTATCGGTTGTGGCCGATAGGTATGATAGCAAGTCACCTTGAAGTAATTCATTAGACGATGTAGAACACGAATAATCTGATTGGGGGTCAGATGGTAGGAATTAAAGAATGGAACAATGTGAGATGTTTAAGTTATGTATAGTTACATATGGTTATATGCTTATATATATCTGTAACTTTATGTGTATGTTTTATTTGTTAAGCTCACCCTATCTGCGTGTGTTTGGCGATGATCGTGTACGCGATACACGAGAGCAGATGTTGTTGATGCAAGTGGCTCAGGTGAAGCTTAGTCGCGGAGAGGGGTTCAACTTGGGGAATTTCTTATGTTTCTTTATTGCTTTTGAAAACAGTTGTAAACCCTGATGGGTGATTTTATAACATTGTTCTTTTAGTTTTTGGAACAGATGATTATGAACTTTACTTGTTCATTTAATAAAATTTAAATTTTCCACGTTTTGGGAAAATGTGGTATTATTAAATGCATTGTATTTAATTCATTCTTTTATTTTATTTATAAATCCGTAATATCCTGACGGGATGTTACAGAGCATGTGGGCATGTGCTTCTATTGTGTTCTAGTTGTTTACAGATGTCACATTTCTTCCTTACCCCTCATCTTCTAACCTGGGTCTCATCTTTCTTTAACTTAGAAGCTTGAAGTCTTCTTTTCGTTTTAGGTCTTCCAAGTAATATATGCTTTAATAGAGGCATCACATTTCACCCTTACTCATTTTTTGTCATTCTTGTTAAATCTCAAATTTCAAATTTCTCCCGCTTTGAAACCCATATGTTCTTATGGCTTCCATAAATTCTTCCTTATTAACGAAATATGTCCCAACTTCCTATTCATATTCAGTCATACTTTTGGGCATACAAAAAGTGGGAAACTTTCCACATGTTTCTTCCTCAATACTGTCAGAATCACAGCCTTCATTACTTACCAATTCATTTGATTCCCATTCATTATTAGAGAGACCTTTAGCATGTTTCTTGATTTCATTAATTTTCTCATGGTGATTAATTTTTTTCCTCGAACTAGTGGAAGTCCAACATGATCCACCAACACCTGGGTCACAACCTATATCCACATCAATTAAACAATCACCATCTTCATCTATGTAGTCATTGGAGCAACCATCCTCAACCTCAACCTCTTCCACATTTTGCTCTTCACCCCCTCGTTATGTGTCTCAGTCTAGACCTCATTATCAACCTCACGACTCTCAAGCTAGACATGTTCTTTAGCCTCACCCTGAACATCACCACTTTCAAGCTGGACCTATTGTGCCGCATCACACTGCACCTCAACCTCCACCTCACCAAATTCAGCTCAGACTTGTTCTTCTACAACTTCAGCCTCAATGACATTATCCACACCATTAACTACTTCAACATTATCCTCATCTAGACAATATTCCAACATATGTACAAGCTCTACTTCACAAATTGAATGAATCACAAACATATGGACTTCACCATGTCGCTTCGCGATGTTGACCATAGGTAATTAACCTACGAAATCATTCCTAGATAATTTACCTATGAAAACCTGCGTATATAAATTACCTACAAAAAGTTTCGTAGATAACCTACCTACGAACTTTTTCGTATACAACTTTGGTAGTCCTTCGACCAAATAAATAAATAAATATATATATATATATATATATATATATAATTACCAAATTTGACATTAATGATATATTAAACTTTTAATATGCTACGTCTTATGTTAAAGTGCTTACAGATGACAAATTTAAAGAAAGCTTTATCAAACATATTTTAATGTTAAATGACAAAAGACACTAATCAATTACAGGAAAAAAAAAACAATACTATTTTATACAATTAGAGGAAAAAAAAAACCAATATTATTTTATACAATTATAGAAAAACAACCCAGATTAATTTATGTACAAGTAGACCTAAATAAGGATACATTAGCTAGAAACAAAAGGAAACAAGACAAAAACATAAACTTGGAGTTTTCTGATATGATCATCCGAATTGCATCAGACTTCATAGAACATTTATTCTGAGTTTTCCCTAATTTCTTTTTCAATCACGAACCTTCAACTTATTGTTAAGCGAGCATAAATTTTATCGTCTCCCAAACCTGTATTGTCTTGCTAATTAGAGAAAGAAAAACGATTTCAGTCAATTGTCACCAAGAAATATAAGCAGTGATAGAAATTAGGAAAAAACTAAAATTTAAATATGAAAGTATTTTGGTTATTAACTAAAGATAACTATGAAGCAGGAAAGGTGAGAAAGAAGTACTAGAAGCTTATGAAATTAATGAGTACATCACAAAAATGTAAATTCCCAACCGTGAAGAAGGCATTACAAGACATATGTTAAATAGCAGAATTAAAAAAAGTAAGACTAATGAGAAATTTAGACACCATAAATGAGGTGAACCCAGTAACAAGCATCATCAATAACTATTTAATACTAGGAACTACATCAAAAAAAAGAAAAAAGATACATCCTTAGAAGGTCAAATAGAGTGAGGAAACTTACCAAATTGCTTGTTAATTATGGTTATGTCAGGAATTCTCTTGCCACAATCATCATATCTGATGAAGGATTATCTCGTTCCTTTTTAAGATTATTGAATATGGTGTGAGTTAATTAAGAAAACTAAGTGAAATCTCCACTGGACATTAAGATAGCAAGCTATCTAGATGTGAAGGTTCCTTTCACAAAGCTCAAGAGAAGAAGATAATGGATTGATTCAAAACAAAAAGGAAATGGAAGGCACATTAATCATAGAAAACCAAGAACAATTAAAGAAAGAAGAAAACATAAAATGGATAGGAAAGAAATGGTAAAAATGTGAGAAGCACGCCAGTACAAGGCTAGGCTAGAAGCCATGGCAACCTTGAAGATGAATGGATGTGTGCCGCCACTTGCTATGCAAGATAAGGCTTAAAAGTATTCACTCCCTAGGGAGGAAACTCTCATAAATGGTTGAGACACAAGAGTGTTTTTACTTCAAAATGTTCAACCCTTTTACATGTCTAGGAGCACCCCTTATATAGAAGAGTTTAGAGGCCTCTAAGCAAATAAAAGATACCTAAGGATGTCTCTA
>Ga0214542_1001341_pt1 | contig 50190 bp, 15 predicted proteins | sample CNSS1metaG_FD_160096 | JGI IMG/M metagenome (GOLD analysis project Ga0214542, IMG submission 160096) | Root nodule microbial communities from cowpea collected in UCLA plant growth center, Los Angeles, California, USA - CNSS1 | ecosystem: Host-associated > Plants > Roots > Nodule | place: USA... | reverse complement strand
TATATATATATATATATATATACTTCTTTGCCTGAGGGAGTTAAAACCTAATCTTTTGATACAAGGTAACAACCATGGAAGTTAGCAAAGGAAGAAGGGACCAAACATAAAAACATAAAAGAGTTTCATCCAATGCTTTGAAAGCATGTGCAAGAACTTTTTAACACACAATTCTTATATCACATGCATAGCTTTAGGATCTTCACTTTTGCTAAGGCTGAAAGAAGCACTTTTGAAGAACATTCCACGGTTGTTGAGGTGGTTCCTTCCTACAAAGCTGAATTCCGAAGAAACCTACATAAAATATATTAAGCTATATATATATATATATATATTGACCCCCCAGCAATTCAATACTTTTAAAAATTTTACTTACATTTACATGTGCATAATTTTTTTTTAATTCTACACGTGTGTATTTTGTTGTTGTTGCGTGTTTATGAATTATATATATATATATATATATATATATATATATATATATATATATATATATATATATATTTCAATAGAATTATGTTTTAAATTCAACCAATGAATATCTTGAATATGAATAATCAAATCAAATACATAAAACTTATTTTTCTGATGTACTTTTTATTATTATTTAAAATATATTAAATCTTGTATATTTGTTGGGTTGTATTTCTTATTTAAGAATCTGGGTTATGATTTTCAATATATTTTAATCCATGATAAAAAAATGTTATAAATAATATATTAAAGAAAACGAGTTATTAATTTTTCTCTATTCGTTTGTTGAAGTTTGGCTCAATATTCAGTTTATTGCGCCCGGTGATAAGAAGATACTCATTCTTTCTCTTAATTTATAATAATGAGTTATTTTCTATATATTTATAGACTTTTTCATATTCTAATTTTTGAAGGTATTAGAATAATATTAAAAATTGTGTGAATATAGAGGAAATGAATCATCTATATCCAACTCAAATGGTTGTACTTACACATAATTAATAAAATAAACAAAGAAAACTTAAAAGGTTTTCTTTATATTACTCATCAATGTTATTATAACGCAACTGTCATAATTCGGTTAAAATATTGGATTGTTGGTTCAACCAATAGATCACTAATGGAACTGTGACCTAATATATCATTAAATATATAATTTTATGTTACATATATAGTTAAGTAACGTTTTTATATGTTAATATGTAACCAAAAAAAAATAAGTTGGTAAAATAATCATAATATTACTCTTAGACCATTGGGACATAAGTTTAATTCTCACTTTCTATGAAATGCATGTTCGATCTAATTAGATTTTCAAATCTTTTAGTTCTTTTATTTAACTTATAAGTTGCTATGAGGATTTTCTTTTCTCTACTCTACACTTATCTTATGTTGGGTTGAAAAGAAGAAGAAAAATGAAAAAAAAAATAATGCTGAAAAAAATTGAAACATGTGGAAAAGTAAGATGGTTTGTGTGAGGATAAAAAAAGAACAAAAATATTATTTTAAAAAATATATGATATAAATTACATTTTCTGCGTAAAATAAATAAAAATAAAAATTGAATAATGTATGATTACATTACCTACGTTAGTTAATTACGGAGAGAAATAATTTTGGAAAATGTCAATTTCCTTCTCACTTTCCATTATTTTCTCTTTATATTTGAGTGCAAAGTAAAATAACATATTTTTACAGGAAAGTATTTATGAACATCCCAAATAATGATTTACACAGAGAGAGAAAGAAGAAAAATAATATAGATTTGTAGATATATATGACGTGATAAAAGAAGATAAATAGAAAACAATTGAAAAGTATAAAGCCAATGGTGGATCTTCAAATAAATTTAGGATGTGAAGATAAAGACAAAAGTTAAGTATATTTTTAATCTAATTATATATTTTTTTATATAGATCAAATATGTTTTTGAACTGATATTTCAACATAAACATGTTAAATAATATGAACAATTTAAATGATAATATAAAATACATTTTAACACAATTTAAAGATTTATGAACAAATATATTTTAAAGTTTCGATGTTGACAAATTTCAGTTTCTGAAAATTCAGATACTAGAAGCAAACTTAAACTCAATATATATATATATATATATATATATATATATATATATATATATATATATATATATATATATATATATATCTTAAACAAAATTTGGGGCCGGCCCCTTTTAATACACTGAGATTGCCCCTGTGTATAATACATATTTTTAAATAAGGACACCAATGACCTTGTTTTAAATAATGGTTTCACAAAGTAAAAACAATAATATTATGAAAGGTGAGTGTGTTCCCTATACAGTAAGATTGTTTTATAGGAAAATATTTCTTTAATATCACTGTTCATAAAATATTATATTGTAAAAAATATTTATTTATTTGAGTGTAAATGAGTGTCAACATATCAATGTTTTTCTTTTCTACGTTATCGTAAAATGTCAATCGCTAAATTGCTTATGAAAGTAATGAATATGAGAATTGTTTTCGGCCGAAACAAATGTGGAAGGTGAGTGATTTGGGCTTTAGCCATGCATATGGCTACTTCAGTTTATGAGAATTGCTTTAGGCCCAAACAAATGTGGAAGGTGAGTGATCTGGGCTTTAGCCTTGCATGCGGCTACTTCAGTTTAGCAGTATCTGGGGATAATTTCTTTCTGCATCCTCAGATTTTCTTTCTGCACCCCTATATTTTTTAAAATTCTCATTGTAATTATAGTAATTTATTTATTTCTTTACAATTTAAAACTTGTTAGGTGTGTATTAAGGTTCAGTAGCCACTCCATTTCACTATACTAAATTTTTTATTGCATTTGATTATGGATTCTTCCAAACAAAGCTTAATTGTATACAAGTTTTTTTTTTTTTCCTTTTTCTAGTTCACTACTCCAAATTAATTTTATATCGAGATTAAATTTGAGACAAGTAATTCGAAAATTTGGATTCTGATGACTCATAATTCATAAATCATTTTTTATATTTATATATAAAAAAATAAATATGGCGTTACATTTAATTTAATATCGAGATTAAATTTGAGACAAGTATTCGAAAATTTGGATTCTGATGAGTCCTGACTCATAAATCAATTTTTATATTTATATATAAAAAATAAATATGGCGTTACATTTAATTTAAAATCTTAAAAATAATAAAAGTTTTGTAATTTTTGTTCTTATATATTATTCATCTCATTAATTTATATTCAACTTGAAACGTTTAATTCTTACACATTTAAAATTTTTACTTAAATAATTACTCTAATAAAATAAGATCATATTATTTATAATATCTATTGTATATAGAATAATATTTATAATTGTTATAGGTACTATGCTGAATTTTCTTTTTTTTAAAACTCAAAATATTTAAATGTTATCTAAAATTAACAATTTACCTGATAAACTGAAAAAAAGCATCAGTGTATAATGTCTCCGGTATTTAATATACATCTCTTTATAGAATCAAAATCAAAGTGTCCATACACGAAAATACTCTACTAACAACCATGACAACAAAAAAAAGTTATTTAATGATTATTATGACTAATTTATATACCAATTTATAAAATAAAAAATTTTTAGTTATTAAAATGGTTATTATTATAAATAAAAAATTATAATTAGTCTTTAAAATTTAACTATTAAAAAAAATAGTTTATAAATTGATCATTAAACATTAGTTATCAAAATTTTGACAACCAAATAAACTAGTTTTTAATTAATTAACAACCAATTTAATAACTAATTATAAGTTTTATTTATAATAGTGATTATTTTAGTAACAATAATTTTTTATGTTGTAAATTAGTACTAAATTAACCATTATAGTGAGTAACAATGTTTAATTACAAAAATTGGTGATTGTTTAAAATTTTTTAGCGTGATTATTGATTAGATTTACTTTATTTGAGTATAAATGATGTCTTGGTAGAATTTATATTCATAACATGTTGTACATGTATTTCATGCTAATTAATAATTTAAAGAAGCATGACGTGGCTGGCTACATATGTTGATTATTCTGTAAAATTCTTTTGGAAAGAGTTTTCAACATCTTAATTTCCACAAATTAGAAGAAAATTTTATAGCCGCCACGACTATGGATCCATGTGCTCAAGATGTTCTCCAAAAGTAATTCTTCTTAAAATCACGTTTGTATAATATAAACGCTAATTCACAGATTGAACTTTTTTGGCTTTGTACATAGACAGAAAACAAAAATGGTGAAATAATTATTTTAAAAGGGAAGCAAATATTGTTTTAATACGTTATAATAATAACATCTTTTTTTAACTAAAAACACAGTTAAAAGAACACAAAGGGTATTCTTCTCTTACAAGATTTATTTTATTTGGAATGGGTGTTACTATATCATATTATTATTATTTTTTTTAGATTTTGTGCTAGTGTTGCTTTAATCATATTTTATAATCCAATTTTTATAAACTTTTATGTACTTTAAAACTTAAAAGGTACTTTAATTATTTATTATTAAGTATTAATTTCATCGCCATATAGATTTATAAAATAGAAACTTGTATGAGTTAATTTCTCATCCCTACATAGTAATTGAATTCATTTTTTAATGTCATATCATTACGCAAATTCCAAATTACTCATTATAGCAATTAACAGTATTATTCAAAAGATGGATGAGTCAGAATTGTCTGCGAAAGGAATAAAAATGACAATGTTAATTTAAAATATTCAAACTCAGCATACCTCAAAACATACTAATGGATAACTACGAAGTCATAAGATATAATTATTAGAAAATACACACATATATATATATATATATAATATATATATATATATATATATATATATATATATATATATATATATATATCTTAGGGTTATATATATGATTTCAGATTTCAGATGTTTGATTGATTAAAAAATAAATAAACTAATGCAGTTTGAAGCATAAGACTGAAAAGAGAGTGGTTGAAATATGGTCAAGAATAAAGAAGACAAATCCTGATGAGTATGATATCATGCACTGCACCGACTTTTGCGTCATATACTTTGAACTAAACAAAATACAAAATATGAAAGAGTAGTTCGATTTAAATTTTCTACCAATATTTTCTAACAAAATGAAATAATAGTTAAATATGTTTTGCACTAATATTTAGATTTGCAATATAGAATAACATTAATCTGTATATGGCTAGTAATTTTGTAAGATCTTCTTATCAGTGACTAAAATTCTTAACAAATAAATGTTTTAAACAGATAAACTATATTTTAAATTTATGATAAATAAATTATAGTATGATACTAGCTAGGTTAGTTTTAACCAATAATAATTTCATTTAAAAATACTGAAAAACGATGAAAATATAAATGTAAAAGATAAGAGATTAAGAGATATTTTTCTATAAATATTTGTTGAAGAGCAATATAAAAATAACTCTTCCTACCAATATAAAATACAATGATATGCAGACACGTGTGTAATAATACACTTAATTAATTAATACTTTTTCTCTCCTACTACCTCTGCACACAGCTCCATGTTTTGTTTTTTTTTTTTTCTGAAACCATGTTTATCCATTTGTTAAGAATGAATGAGTTTGAATTAGCATAATAACAGGTCACAGGATATGCTTTCATTCTAGTAAACATAAAACTGTGATGGTTGTTAAGAGCGTTGAAATTGAAAAGAATAAAATAACAACGACAATAACATCAACAACACGCACTAATGAAGAACCTGACGTTTGAACAAAGAGACCAAACAGAAACTGACGAATGCATGAAAGCAAACGTTAACCCTTCCTATTATATAACACACCACACACCCTTCGTTTCATTCCCACAGTCCCAAACAACACACTCATCAACCTAAAAACAGAAGAGAATCTGAGCCAACAATGAGTGAAACAACAGCAAGAGATTCTTCAGTTTATGGTGTCATGGCAAGTTGGTTCACACCCTCCTATCTCTTCATCTTCATCAACCTTGTCATCGGAACCATAGCCATCACCTCTCGTTTCACCAACACAGCAAAACGCCAACGCCAACACCAACTCATCCGTTCTCCCTCTTTGTTAAACAGATTCACATCCTTCAACTTCCGTTATCACAAACATCATGAAACGACACCAACGTTAACGCCTCACAATCACAACGTTGTTGTGGAGCCTGTCCAGACTCTACACTCGTCCCGCCCGGTTCAAATTAAATCCCTCGATACGACTGAGACCGGAGAAGAGGATGAAGTTATTAAAAGTAATAATAATAACTCACCCCAGTTGGACCGGGTTCCGTCTTCGTCGTTGCTAGACCGGATTAGGTCTTTCAGTTTTCGTAGAACAGAAAGTGAAAGATCCGACCCGGTCCAAAATTCTGACTCTGGAATGAATAATCTCGTACGAACTCCATCTTTATTGGAGCGTGTTAGGTGTTTTAGTCTGGATTTAGGTAAAGTGGAGAAGGAAAGTTGTGACTCGGTTCAGCAGCAATTGAGCCGTGGTCCTTCGTTTCTCCAGCGGCTCAAGTCCTTGACCTTTGACAGATCGGAATCCGAAGCTGAGGTGAGGGACGGTGGGGAGTCGGTGGAGGAAAGGGAAGAAGAGGAAGGGGTGGACGCCAAGGCTGATGATTTCATCAACAGGTTTAGACAGCAACTCAGGTTGCAGAGGCTTGACTCTATTCTACGTTGCAGGGATATACTCACACGAAACTCATAACAACAAGTGAAAAGAGAAGAAGAAACTCTTTGGATTCAATATTATTCCAAGGAGAAGATCACTTTTTTCCGAATGTTTCTTGTTTGAACACGAGAATTTGGCTACCTGGTGTGTTGTTTGTAATCTGTATTTGTAAACCGTTGCTGTTTTTGTTTTGTTATTCGAAAAGAAAAATTTAATCTATGTGTATAGCAAGCAGCTAGCGATAATCTTTTGAATGGAAACAATTTTTAAAGATGAAGTCTGAGGTTTTTTCTTTTAGCGATATTGTTGTTAGTTTCTTGGTGAGTGTTGGAGAGGGTGCTGTGTACTAGGTTATTAATTTATCTGGTGTTAGTCTCATCGCTTGTACTAATCAGATGACTTCGAGGTTCCAAAACGACCAGAAAATTATAATAATGATAAGAATTAAGGAAAGAAAAAATAAATTGTTGACTAAATACTCTTCACCAAGACGATCTAATTGAAACTTTAAAAGGAAAAAACTAAAGGAAACAAAATTATAGAAAAGTAACATAATTAGAATTCCCTATATATATGTTTGACATAGGTCTCTTAGGAGTCTTCTTCAACCTTTGGCGGGGCTTCATAGTCACTTAGACTTACTTTACCACATTGTCAAGTTTATCGGCTGAATGTTGGTCAAAAAGTGTTTTACACTCTAAGTACTGCCGTTCAGATTATTAAATACTGCATATGCACTATCACATGTTTAAGGAGGGAGGGCTTTAAAATTCCACAGCCTCGATAAAATCGAACATTTCATTTTAATTACATAGCCTAAATAGTATTTGCTCTTTCACATTTAACTCTAATACCTCAACCGAATATATAGTATTAGAAGACTTTTAGCACCATTTATTTTACTAACAATTCTATTCATATAAACAGTATTACGTCATTTCCCCATTTATGAATTTTGTTACGAACCTCAAGCATTGTAAATAAGCGCATTTAGAAAAACTCAATATAGCCTTCTGTTGGCAAATTTTGTTAATATTAAACTAAATATACTAACAACTCGTTCTGGCGTAGGACAAGACATTGAACACAGATGAGTAAATGCAAAATGCAGGGATTCATAACTTCTTGAAAACTCATTAAAAGAATCAGACTTCAAATGTAAAAAGTTATGGCTATTAAATTCTAAAAATCACTGTCAAACTCAAAAGAAAAGCTTTCATCATTGTCAAACATAAAAGAAAAATATAATGTAATACCACCGTGTTTAAAGAAACGAATTCATAATGACGTTTAAGAAAGAATAAAATAAATAAACTCACATCAGCTTTTACTTTAATTTTTGTACAAACAAATCAAACTTTCACTAAGAAGGGACGCGTTCAACTTTAAATGGGACACACGCACCCTTATCCCCATCCTCCGAACAGCACGAAAGACCGATGATAAATGAAACAGATTAATTTATCTAAATTCCCGTTTTATGTTCAGAATGTATAGCCTGCATTATTAAAAACTTATGTAAAAGGATTCTGCAACTGGCAATTAATGCAAGCAGAGCCTTATCCCCACAACTTAAATATATGGCTTAAAACCTTAATGAAAATACAAAATTGATGAAAAGGAACCTTTCCTTCCTCTTGCCTCTTTACACACATCACTAATTAATTAACATTAAACTAAAAGTACACATGCTGATGTCCATCGAGACCAAACTATGTTCTTTTTTTGGGGGATATGGTAAGGGAAAAAGGGAACATTGGGGGATTACAGTAATATAGAAGAGTCTAGCAACCAGTACGAAGTTTTAATGCCAGGATATCAAAATCACGCAGCTGGAACCTTTCTCCCATCCTCTATAAAGAAAATTGCTGTTTCTGGAACCTGCAAAAGGAAGGCAGATTTTCGATCATACGAGATTTCTTCAAACCATTTAACTCCCCGTCTCCTACTATCTTGAAATTATTCATAGCAAAGAAAACATATGAAACACTTTTCAAAGGATTCATTGAGCTAACTACAGATTACTGAAATTTTTGTTTATTTAGACTCATCGTTTAAAATTGTCAAACAAATGGGGGTCAGTGATAGATGTCAACAAAAATAGATATAGTGTATGTTTGGAATTCCGTTGCATAATGTACACAAAAGTAAAAGCATGTATGTTTTTCCTTTCATTGTAAGGGCCGTTTTAGGCGTTTTAGGCATTTTTGCCTTCCATGAAACGTAAATGTTTTTTACCAAACAAATGGGTTCAGCTTTCAACCCATAGTCTCACTAACAACATCTCATTCAATAAGAAGCAAGCCTATCTTAGCCGACGACATTCACATAAAAACAGATGCATCTTTACAGACTCCATTTTCATCACCAAATTCATCCATCAGTACTGAAAACAAAATATTAACCATATCATGCATGAAATATGTTGGCTACATTCAGCTGTAGTATCATAGATGAAGGAAATGTCCCAAATAAGATGGTGTCAAAGATAGATTGCCGATTTGAACAACAAATTTCCTTGCTCAGTTTAATAACCAAATTAAAATATGCATCGGTCTCTCACAAGAGAAGAAGATTATAATGGAAATTATGTTTCTGAAACTTGATAACTCAAATTTTCCTTTTTAATTGTTTCTTTTCACCACTGTCGGCAATACATACGTTTAAATTAGATTACACAATTACAATGCCAAACAAACAACGATCAAAATTACTTACATCAGGCCATGTATCTGTAATGAATTCCACGATATCATAAGCTATATCCCCTTGAACATCAATTTGTTCTTTCTCAGTTGGTCCCTAACAGCAATCAATCCACAAAAAGTATAAGACATTATATCCATATATGAACCAACAATACTAGGTATCGGGATCGTAGTTGTCAATCACAAATAGCAGTACAGAGGAAATGTCCCTTAAAACACTATAGCAGAATAGAGGGTAGCAAGATAGCCACTATTGTAACCAATTAGAAGATAGCACAAGACAAGGAGATGACATAAATGTTTCAGAGAGATTAAATAAAGGAACACGGACAGAACGAAGTAAGGCCGAAAAGATCACGGTTAGCCACAGGTCTAAGGGACATAAAAAAAACTATGGATAACAGAGTGTTAAATGACTAAGAAGCAACGGTTTCAGTTCTTATTCATAGAAGGGGGATAAATCCCAAATTAACCCCCAAAAAAGGTTAAACAGCTGTTTCATTGTTTAAATAAGTTTTTTTGTGACCCGCTCCAAGCAGCCGCTCCATCTGCAATTTTCCATGATTTTGTCCACTATTTCTGCTGCAACAGCAGCTACTCCAAATTGCAACAATACTCCACTTTACCGCTCAATGACACAATTCCCCAATAACACTGCTATTTGGCACTATTGACAACGATGGTTTGGCTTAGTTTATTTTTTGAGTTAAAAAATGTTTTCTTAAGTAAATTCGTAATCAACTTTTTGGAAGAAAACAAAAGAAAAATCCCAGGAAAAAGGGTCACAACATGCATTTTATGAACATCATACAAAATTTCAGCAAACCTTGACAACAGAGGCTCCTGTAGCAAACTTTTTCCCGAGTTTCTTGGAAGCATCGCTGAGCTTGACACCTGAATGCAATAGAAGAAAAACAGGTAAACACCAAAGCACACCTATGTAGTATTACCTTAAGTCTATGTTTGGATTGATACTGAATAGAAAGGGATGAATGAAATGATGTCAGTTTTAAATTTTTGGATTGTTTAAGATGAAATGAAACAGAAGGAATCCATATTATCTAATTCCATCCTGTAGAATAAAAATTTCCCCTTATTTCACCATGAAACGTCCAGACAGGTATGACAAGTTCATCCCCTTCCATCTTAGATTCTACATGTCCTTAAGACATCCAAATAATGCCCAAGAGAATAACAGAAAGAAGCTCACCGAAAAGCTCCAGGCCCTTCACAGTGGTGATACACTTTCGCTTGTTACGTACAACCTTTTCAATAACCACCTCTTGCTTCTCCTGAAAAAAGCAAAATCACTTCCAATCACACCAAACGACATGAAACTATGACATTAGCATCACACAACAAGTACATTCACTAGACAGGCTTAAAGAATTCCAAAACATGCCTTCTTCTTTATCTTCCCACCCGGAAGACGCTTCACCTCTTCTTGCTTCGGTGCTGAAACATCAAAACCAAAACACACCATTAGAGAATCACATTGACTAAGCTAGAATAACAAAAAACTCAAGTCATTGAAAGCCAAACAACTCATCTAAATTAACGGTCACACACTAAAATACAAATTCTAAAATTTACGGAATTTCAACCTTCTTCAATCGCAAGCACACTAAACAAAAATTAAAAAGAAAAATACCCGAGGAAGCAGCTCCATCACCAGTTCCTGACGATATACCGGTACTTTGCAGCTTGTCAGCAACTTTATCAGATTCCTTATCATTTGCCTCTGCGCGAAATAATAATAAAATTCGCATTTGAATTAAATCGGAATGATCGAAATAAATAAATAAATAAAACCGAGTAAATTGGGGAATATTGAATTTCTTTTGAGAAAGAAAGAAAGCAAAAGTACCTTTAAGAAGATTAGGGTATAGGTCAGGGACGTTTTGGATCAACCAGGGTTTGCATTTCTCGAAATCGGATCCAAATTCGCAGTATTCAGGAGGCAAACTGCACACCCCACAGTACAGCACCCGAACCGGTTGGGGTTTCTCCGCCATTGTTGTTTATACACAAGCTTGCAAACCCTGCTTCACTTTTGCAGTTTTCTAGAGAACGAAAACACTAACAAAACGGTGCGTTTTCGCAACGCAGCTCTAGAGAAAAAGACGATGGTGATCGATGGCCGCGGTGAAGGGAGGGACTTTGATGATTCTTTGATACGATGTCGTGTAGGGAGTTTCTCTATTTAAAGAAAAAATAAATAAAAAAGTTTAATCAATTGCACTTTTAACCCCTTGTGCTTTCAATAGTGTCAATTGAGTGAGTGTATGACTTTTTAATATTGGTGGTTCCAACTTTGTTTTTCGGATATTATAATTATAATTATGAATTTTTAATTCCTCCCTAATATATATTAATGTATAATTTACGTATTGTTTGAAAACCAAAAATTATATAATTATAATAATTAAATGATCAAATTGACACAATTAAAATAAATAAAAAAACTAAAATTGCATAATTGTTAAAAAATTAGAATCGCGTGGTTTAAGAAACCTAATTGATACTAAAAGGTATTGAATTCATTCTAATATGATAATAGAATCGCAAAATAAATTAAGCAGTGAAATATTGTGTTGTCTTAAAGTTGTAATTTTGTTTGAAAGAGTCTATATTCTAGGAATTATTTTTATTAATAGGTAGAAAAATATCATAATATAGGAAGAAGTGTGGTCAATGACATCAATTATTCGTGACAAAAATAAGTAAGACAAATTACAATTAAATGAATTATGATATTTGAATTTGTGTTATATTCTTAAATAAAAAAATTGTATTCTAAGTAACAATTATAGTTTTTGATATATTAATAGGTAGAAAAACATCATGATATTGAAAGAACTAACACCGATATGAAAGTTTCGTGATTTACTTATCTTTTATAACACGAAGCAAGGTTCCATACAAAGTCTGACATCACGTGATTTTTTCTTTTATCGCTACTAGACAAAATTATTTATTATACTTCTTTAAAACCTTTACTTTTGATACTAATTATTATATTAAAAATCAACACTAAAATAAAAGTTGTATTTGATAGTCATTCATGTTTTTTTTTTTTTAGAGTTAATAATCTTATTTTTATGGTTTGATCAATACTTGACAAGTGTGATTTTTATCACATAAGTGGTGCTTGAAGGCAAAGAATAAGAATAAAACTATTGCCTATCGGAAAGAAATAGAGAGGTTTTTTATTTGCACCTCTTAAATACTAAAGCACACTCCCCCTCCCTCAACACGTGCTTTAAGTTTCCTCTATTTTAGCCCAACGTAAAAGCCCACAAGCAAGCTCACCTTTGTTTTTATTCACCTCACCATTTATATAGACCCCGGATCTAACACCTTATTAATTGAATTAAATTTAAACATAAATTAAATTAAATTATACCTTATAGATTATTTGGTACACTTATTTATTACAAAAAAAAAAAAAAAATACAACTTCATACGTAAGTTGAACTCATACATATTAAAACTAATTTCATAAAGTTCCATAGGAGAGATTCCCTGGTAAAGTAAACCCTAGTTGTACATTGTTTATTGGAAAATCCCTTGGCCCGGTGACAATATCCTTTTGGGATCAAATTGAGCTTTTCTATCTGCAAAAAGTTTCCATTTTGAGCCAAAGTGTTCCATCCATTGTTTCTGTGTTTTGTTCCCAGTGAGATATTCCGTGATCTTAATACCAGCACCCTTACAAAACTCTAATATTTGTTGGTTCTGACTCTCATATTTCTTCACCATATCTATCGAACTTGTAGCACGCAAAAGACTTACAGCGTAGAAAACATCTTCCTCTGGTGTAACTGGTGACATCTTATCATCCCACCTGATTATTATTATTATTATTATAATTAATTCATCTTAGTTGGATTTATACTAAATAATATATAATCAGTTTTATGAACTTACTTGTTTCGGTTCAGTGGGTATATCAGAGAAATTCCGCTAGAAATGTTTTGCTTAAGAATAATGTTGTTGAAGACACCTTCGTTAAAATCTGAAATTCGTGATCTTGGAATCCAGATGTTCAACCAGGGATGAGGAACTTCCCAAAGTCCTTTTGACCTTAGAAATAACTCTTCTGCATAAACTCTGTTCAGAAACTCCTCGTACGATGCATCTTTTTCGAAGATAAATGTTGGTACGAAGTTTAACCCTTTCACCAAATCTGCCACATCCTATTTAAGAAACATAATAGTTAATTTAGTAAAACATAGAGTTGACACATAATAATGAGTTTGTTCCAGTGTTCCTAAGAAAAACATGAGAAATTTGCAACATTTGTTTCACTACCTTTGCCACTTGAGAGTTGCTGTCATAGTATTTGACAAGTTCTATGATGTAGATTATGCCATTTTGAGTTACGAGTGAAGTTATTCTCTGATGATCAGAATCTGGATAAAAGGAAAGATCCAGGGGTGGCTGATTGAACAGAAGCATGCCTTCTACATAATCTGCTGCAGTAGTGTTTTTGTTTTCACTGAAGGAGATTAAATGTTCTTGGTCCCTAGAAAATGCATTGAAGTTGTTGTAAAGCAGATGGAGCCATTTCACCTGCAAAATGTTCCACATAAAAATACCTCGTTAAAAGTAAATAAATAATTTTATATGTATGTTCAGTTAAATGATTTACTTTTTATATATATATATGTTTCAAGTAATTCTACATTTTGCACATAAAAAAAATGTAGAAAGGGGAGAAAATGAGACTTGCCCTAGTTGGTGCAGGTCCTAGAGGTATTCTTGCTCTTGTTATTACACCAAATTGACCTAATCCTCCAAGAACACCGTAAAATAACTCCGAGTTCTTGTCCCTCGAGCAACTCACAAGCTCTCCTTTTCCTGAAAAAAAAACAAATATATTTCTCATAGATCTAATTGAGAGTACAATAATATTACAAATTTAACTGTGAATTTATGTCTCATATTAAATAAAAATGTATCATATAAAAATTAATTCAAATTTTATTAATGTTTTGTTTCTAACATTTAAAAGACAACACTAAATAAAATGTTTAATAACACATAGGTATAAAGTGCAATCATACTAAGTGTTTTACATGTTTACATATAGGTATTTGAAGTAAAGTGATACATACTTTACATAAGTTTTTTTATTGGAAAACGTTTTTCTTTCTAAATAAAAACACATTATTAACTCATTGCGAATTGGTTCCAAATTGATTAAAAAATGGAGACCGATTTTACGGTTGAAATATACAGAGAATATTACTTAATATTTTTTTTATTTAAATTAATTTTTAAAAAATATTTCAGTTTTAGAAATATATTTTGGTTTTAGAAATTAATTATTATTTTAGATTAGGAGTGAGATATTCTAAATAATTTATATTTGATATTTGTTATATTTTGCTCTATATATAGGATATCAATAAAATAAATACAAAAATATGTTCCTTCCTATAACATATATCTCTCATATCTCTTATATTTTCATAAGTCCTAAAAATCTCAACAAAATAAAATAAATATTAGATCAATTACTTGACTTATCTGATATTTAACCAGATTCTTATCCAGTAGATAAATATGAAAACTCAATTACCCTGGTAATGTATGTTTTAATTTAAATTAAAAAAGGAAAATAATATGGAGTATATCTTTTAGGTTTATCAGAGAACAAGTGTTGACTTTGAAAAATGAGATTTTGAATTGTTTAGAGATGCATGAATATATTAAATATATAATGTGCATGTAGGCGTTCTAATTAACTGATATTTTGACTCACTACAAGAGATTGGTCGACAAGATGTTACATGTGAAATCTTTGTATTATATGGTTGCAAACATCCTTTGATTTTTTTAATCATGAACAATATTGGTACATATACGGTGAAATCATATGACAGTTACATTTAAGTGTTTCTTTCATATTTTAAATTTGTCAAATTGTTAACTTTATTATGTTTAAACTCAATTTATATTTTAGTCTATATACTCAAACATAAGTGACAAATTTGTATCGATGAATTTCAATTTTTGAATGGGATAAAAAATTGTACTTGTATTCATTATGAAAAAATGGAATTTATTATAATTAATTTAATATAATTCCAATTCAATGAATCAATTAATATTTTAATCGATATATATATTACACTCTATTGAACTATCGCTTAATAGAAAATTATCACTTAATGCATGCCAATAAATATCGGAGAACAAAACAAAATAATATTTTTATAACGACAAAATAAAATTTATCGAAGAGCATAATCAAAATCCAAAAGTTTATGAGGGATAAAAAAATTGTTTAAGTAGAAAATATATTTTGGATGAATAATAGACAAATATATTGTTTTGCTATTCTATATAATAATTCATTTTTGGTGTTATATATATATATATAAGTTTTAATATCTTTTACTTTTTACAAATATATATATATAACATAGACTTAAAAAGTTGGGTTAAATATGTTTTTATCCTTCAACTTTTAGTGAAAATTAGAATTAGTTTTTCTTTTAAACTTTGGTCCAATTTAGTCTTCCAACTTTAGAACTGCATGAATTTAATTTTTTCAAGCAAATTTTGTTAAGTTTATTTAACTTTTCAAATGCATTTTATGATAGCATTTGATATGTTTACACCATTTGACACACTTTTGCTTCAATGTTAGCTACGAAACTATCATGAAACGCAATTAAAACGTCAAATAAACTTAACAAAATTTGGTCAAAATGACTAAATTTACACAATTTTAAAGTTGGGGAATAAATTTGGTCAAAATTTCGAAAAGGAACTAATTCTAATTTTCACTGAAAGTTGTAGGATAAAAACATATTTAACCCTAAAAAGTTTAAAATCAATATGCATATACGTGAAGATTACGATAAACAAGTTTTAAAGACAAAAACTAAGATAAATTCTGTACAGCTTAGAATTAAAATGAGTAATAAAACATTTTAAACCCTAAAAAATGACAACTTACTGACCTAATCTTTCTATTGACTGAAATTTAAAAGGATTTAACTTTAGTTTTAATGATTCTTTGTCGTGAAGTGAATGTGACATGATTCAAGGACTAATCATAAAATATATTAATGAAAAAGTGAACAAATTTGAGTGTGATAAATAATATGAATATGTTTAAAGGAGAAGTTTGAAATGTGATGAACAGTTACCTAACTTTTCAAGACTTTGACCGCATTGAACTCGAAAACAGGGTGAGATTTGAGAAAGTGATGATACCTGTGACAACATCGAGTTGAAGAACATTAGAGATCTGAGGACCAAAACGAAAGGCTTGGCCACTGATTCCAGCATTTGAGAGAGTTCCTCCAACACTCAGATACAGATAATCAGTCCAAGATAAAGGTGTGAGTCCACGTTCTAGGGTTGCATGCAACACATCAATCCACAACACTTCACCACCAACATCAGCATAACAATTCAAACTTTTTCCACTACAGTTTGAAACCGAAACCAGTGACCCTTTGAGGTTGGTCATGTTCAAGACCACCCCATTTCGTCGTGCCTGGGCTTGCCCCAGAATGGAGTGAGCTTTGCCTCTGGTGGCTATGGTGAATGGGGTGGGAAGAGAGTTTGAGAACTTTATCAAACTTGAGATATCGCTAACCGAAGATGGCTCAAAAACTTGTGATGGGGTTTCGTGAACTATGTGGCCATAATCTGTTGATGCCAGTGAAAGGATTTGAGGGTCACGACTGAACTTTGAGGCTATTTCTCTGGGGACTTTGAAATTTGCTTCTGTGAACACTGTGCAAGGTAGACATAGAACAGCTATGGCTATGAAAAATGCTAAATTACTCACATCCATTTTTATTTTCAAGATTGATTTCTATGTAAAATTGCTTTGAATTGGGTATATATATAGATTTAGGGGACAAGGTCATATACAAATTATGATGTATTCAATGTTAATGTAATTGACACGTAATAACTGCCGTTGAAAACGACAAATCATAAAGATGGATTAATTATAATACATTAGGTTAACTTTCAGTATTTCTTTTTAAATTTCTCTCTACGTATATATGACTTAATCGTGTAATTGAAATATTTTAATTAATGTTACTTTTATTTTTCAAAATATATCATTATGTTAGAATAATTATTAATTAATTTAATACTCCCTAACACTGTGCACATACTGTATCAGCAAATGAAATGTATTAATTACTAATTAATTCTGGATTTTCAGTAAGACAAAAAGGTATATAATTATAGAGTTTATATCTATTACTGTTTTTAATATATTTTAAAATATTAAAACTCAATATATTTTAAAGGCAACATAAAAAACAATACTAAAAATGTAATAAAAAATGAAAAAGTCGAAAATTTCTACCACTTATGACTTAATTGCATTCATTGAAGCTTTTTAAATGATAATATTTACTGGATTCATTGAACCACTTAATTAACAATATTTTTATTATTCAAAATATTGTATTCCAACCTACATCACAAAAGAAAAAAAAAAAAGCATTTTTAACAAATTGGTTTTGTATAATTTGTGACAATCATGCACTACAAGGATTTTTTACTTTTATTAATGAGGACTGGTTAATAAGGAATTTTAGCCTTGAAAATATTTACTAAACCTGTGGATGCCAGAAAACAGGTATTAGTAGCAGTGTAGCACCTTGATAAGGTGAATTCAAAGTCACCACCATTTGAATATCTAACGATTTATAATGAAAATATTTTCCATATATATATATATATATATATATATATATATATATATATATATATATATATATATATATATATATATGTGTGTATTTTATTATTTTAATATAAATAAAAATGAATTTAATAGAAAAATATTAAACTAAAAAAAATTAAAATAAAGAATATAACAACAATAAAATGAAATGAAAATTAGTTAACTAATTTTATACACGCGGGATTCCTTCCTATCTGTGAGATTTTTATGTCCGCGAATATCCTTATTGGTATTCGTGGATATTTTTATATTTTATTTTTATAAAAAATTAAATAAAATACTTAAAACAAATATCTAAAATATAAATTTAAATAAAAATAATTTAACTTTCTTATTATAATTATTTTTTATAAGTCTAGAGCGCTTAAGTATTTTTGATGTGTTAAGAATGTGTGTGGTTGACTCTGAAGAGATACATGAAAGAAAGAAAAAAAATATTTATTAGAGATATTATGATTGAACTTTAAATTGCTTCATGCGTTCAGAGGGATAAGGGCGGGCGCAGCGATAGAAATGCGATAGGAATGGTAAAAATATTATGTCTACGGATACATGTTAATAAAATCTATGTTGAATAGTCAGTACATATGAATATTGATTATTTGCATGAAGTCGATATTTTAATATTAGTTTATAAATGGTTTGAGTCTGGATATCATGTTTGCATCTATAGATATAAGTTATTTGAAAAAATTAAAATTAAAATTTAATTTTTATTTTATTAAGTTAAATTTAATTTATATTTTATTAGTTTAAATTTAATTAAAATTAAAATTAAAATTTAATTTATATTATTTTATATTATATTTTTTAATTTTATTATAAAAATGTATAAATTTCTTTTTTTAAGTATTTACGAGTGTCTACATATACATGTTGAAAAATTAGTGTGTATTTTTAAATGGCTACCCAGCAAGTAACAAGATGGATAACAAGTGAATTTTGTTGTTGTGGGTTAGGTAATGTGTAAGCACTATCCGTGTCCGAATCGACTTAGTATGTTGCTATCCCCAATAGGTGCATACTGTACTATGGTACAATATTACTTTCTGTTTGGAATAGAGGTGCAAAGCATGTTACGAATGAAAACTTTGTCTATTCAAGAAGCAGATGTTGAGTTATAAGGTGTCATGTCACTACATTCTCTTTTATTAAGCTTTCATTTTGTTCTCTCTTTTCTTTTGAATCTTTTCTCTTGGAATTCTAGTGTGGTGTGAGGACTTGAAGAAGCTCTTAGAAGAGAGCATACATTTCAACTATTGAAGACCTAACAGTTACAAAAAGCTTTGTTAAGGTGAGGGAAGCTAACCCTGTCTGAATTTTTTTGTTGATGTGTTAATGTTTCTTGTGGCATATTAAAGTTCATGGTTATATGTATCATTTTATATATATGGATAAAATGTTTGAATGAATCCATGTACATGTTGGTGGTGCATGCACATGATCTGGTCTAAAATAAGAGGATAATGTGGTTGTGTCGAGTAGAGTCCAGAAAAGGAAGAGTCAAAATTTATTGCCTAGAAATATGTATGGTGTGATAATGACTGTCATTTAAGAACTGTCACATTGTGTGTGCATATGATGTGATTTGACTGGGGTCTACAAATGAAGTCATCCAAGCTCTGTTGGTTATTTGATTCACTTAGAAGAACATGATCAAGTGGTAAGAATTGATGGAGGTCTTTATGAGGTTAGCATGGTGTGAAATATAATCATGGCTAGACCATAAGGAATTAACCTTATCATACGTTGACAAGTTATGGTTTTGGCTGGACTAAGAACCTCGTTCAACATAGGTTGGTAGAGTCATTGGTTATGACTCAATTCTACCATGGTACATTAATGTGGTTGGAAAGGTCACTGGTTACAACTCGAATTTATCATAGGTGTGACAGGTGTAAGACTTCTATGCATATTTGATTTAATCCACACTAACCTTTCAGAAGTAGATCCATGATTCATGCATATGATAACATATTATTGCTTCTAGGAAGCTTAAATGATGACTTGATGCATGTTTCTTTGAAAATATATATCTTATTTTATAATTAGCTTATCATCTTCTTTGTGTGTCTTTTGGTTTTGTCCTACTATGACTATGTATTATATGAGAGCAGATAATAATATAGAGGTTGGAACACCATTCTGAAGGGACTAGACGCCTTCACGATTTGCAAAATCACAACTCTTTAGTTTTGTTAAGATTCAACATGTCCTATGCTTGAACCTAATGAACTTTATGTTCTTTAAGGTTATGTAATGGCTAATGACTTTCATACATTATGAATGATATTGTATCAAAAACCTCCTTTCTTATTCCTTGAGAAAGCAAACGTTTATTTTGTACCCTGAGTGTTTTGAATGATATTCATATTACCATTAAGAGTTAAATTGAACAAATATGGTGATCAGATGACCCGTAATCTATTAGACAATATAAAGTGTTAGACAACACGGATGATTAAATGACCATATTAGACAATCATAACGTTATACCATCATAAGATTTGACAACCTTTTTTTATAACTTGTTAATGTATACAATAGTAATTTGATTTTAATTATTTTTTTTGCTTTGAGGTTTATTTCTTACGATTTGCAACAAATTGCATATAATCTTTTAAAATATATATCATGTAATATATTTTTTATATATTTATAACTTTCTTATACACAAAGTATTAATCAAATGAAATTATTATATAACTTTATTTTGTAATTATGTATTTTTCCTTTTTTTATAGGTAGAAAATGAGTAGTGAAAAAAAATATATTGTAAATGAAGTTATTTTATACTAAACCGTAAATTGTACAATCAAAACTAAAAACTAATATATGAAAAAGTAAATTATAATTTATAACCATCTAATCTGAAAAACAAATTATTCAATAATAAATATTATAGAATTAAAATACGTAAAATAATCTAATTATATTAATTTAAAATATCATTTCTATTAATTAATAATTTATATTTTATGATCAAAATAACTATAGTTAATAATGATGGCTAGAAAGAAACTGCTAAAAATTGTCAACATATAAAACTAACAAATACTTTTACAATAATTAAAGGTAAACACATTCATATGGTAAGGACTAAAAGCATATTTTTTTAATTCTTAATTAAAATATATTTTAAATATTTATTGACTAAGTAAAAATTTACTATTTTCATTATTTTTTGTATATATATTTTTTTGTAAAACTAGTATAGTGTAAACTAAATAAATTATAGATACTGGCATAATTAAATATTGGTCTTTCAGATAATTTGGTCCCAGACATAAATTGGAAATCGTATCTTTGATCGAGGTTTAATACGACTTTAACGCAATTTTCAACAAACATTTTATTATTAGGTCAAATATATACCTATATATATATATATTTTTTTATTCAGAAATCTAAACCTATATCAGTTAACACGACAAGGCTTAATATTTATAAGTAAACATTTGTGCCTGAAAAACGTTACACAAACAAATTATTATTGTATTTAGACTAATATAACTTTATGTATCGTATGTAATTACCTCACAGTAGAAAACATGCACCATAGAAACACGTCTATTATATATATATATATATATATATATATATATATATATATATATATAAAGACTGTATATATTAAAATAATAGCTACAAATATAAAAATAAATTCTTTTATTTATAATCAGTGAAAATATATGCATCACACACATGTATATTTTAAATAATTATTATTATAGTTATTATTATTATTATTATTATTATAAAATTATTATAAATAATTTTTGAAATTTTATTGTAGATAATTTTTATTTATTTTACAGTATTTTTTTATTATAAATAGTTATTTTACTTTAAGAAATTGTTAATTTTAAAAAAGAACCGTTCAAATTAAAAAAATGTCATTTAAAAGGTTAAAATAATAAAAATAATAATTTTAATTTAAAATAATAATTAATTAAAAGGAAAAAATTAGAAAAAGGAAATGTGTTCATGAAGAGTATTCTTTGTATAATAATTATGATGTAGGGTAGTGAAAATACGTGTATTGCTGACATGTGGATTCTATATATTTTGAAATTCAAAATAATGAACTTTGAAAAATATTTTTATTTCAATTGAAATCCGTTGTGTAGAATTAAAATATCATTTTACTTATTTTTTACCTAAAAGTATAAAATAAATTGTTTGTATTAAAATAATTATTGCACTCAAAACTATTTCACTTAAAAAAATCACTTAGAAAGTAATTCACCCTGCAACATATATATTGAACATTTATGAGAATAATCTAGAAGTTCGATTGAGACAAAAAGGTAGTAAAACGTCCGTGACTAAACATGAATTTATAGTTGTTTTTGTAAAAAAATTTGCATTCAAAACATGATTTCGTCGTTGACCTAAGGGTGGAAATTATAATACATATATTAGAATTTGGGTGAGAAATCAACGGTAAAAAAATTAAAAATTTAGGGGTTAAATATGTTTTTGGTCCCTCAAATTTAAGTGAATTTTAGAATTAGTCTCTCTTTGAAACTTTATACTAATTTAGTTATTCATCTTTAGAAATACGGGAATTTAGTCATTCTTACCAAATTTTGTTAAGTTTATTTGACATTTTAAACGCATTTTATGATAATATTTGAGTTAGCATTAAAGCAAAAATGTGTCAAACGGTATAAACAATTCAAATATTATCATGGAATGCTTTTCAAACGTCAGATAAATTTAACAAAATTCGACTCAAATGACTAAATTCACGTATTATTAAAGATGATGACTAACTTGGTCAAAAATTAAAGTTTTAAAGAAGAACTGATTCCAAATTTCACTAAAACTTAAAGGACCAAAAACAATTTAACTCTAATTTCAGGGCTAATTAAATTAAATTTTAATTTTTAATGCTTTTATTAAAAGATGATAGCAATATAATGTTTTGGCTTCCCAATGAGTACCGTTATCTATTAATTTATTTGCATTTGAAAATTATAAGCCATTTGAGTAAAGTTGAAGTGATCTTCCTTTCATGTTCTTTGGCATGCAACATGACTCCAAGCAGATTTTAGGAAGATTTTTCTTACTTTTTATTATTACAATAAGGTCCAATTTCAGTATCAAAGATTATAAGAAGATTTTTCTTACTTTTATTATTTTACAAGGTCCAATTTCAGCATCAAAGATTATAGGAAGATTTGTTGGGTGTGCACCAAAACTTTAATAATCTCTAAACCAAATCACAATATACTGAGCATGTGTCATGCATGAAGTAATCCACAAAACATTGTCTTATAATGTTTGCATGTATGTAGTGTTTTTTTACTTTGAAATTGTTTCTGAAAGAATTTGAACATCTCAATACTTTTTCTAGTGTTTATAATGTTATGTACCAAGCAATCCATAAAATATGGTCTTACAAAACTAGAGACAAACTCTTGTAACTTTTTTCCAACAAACAAATATATTGAATAAAAGTAATTGATTTGTCGAATTCATATACCACACAATATTTATATAAAAAAAATAAAAAATAAAAGGTTTCTAATTTAACACTTTCTTCTAATAGATGACGTTCAAACTAATTTACAATATTGATCAACCCAATAGAGACCTCAACATTGTTTAAAATAACTTATAATATCAGTCAAAATTTACACATTTTAAACTGAATTGTTCAATATAAACACAAAATTGGACTCATGCATCAATTAGAGTATAAAAAGGCGCTTTATGATATTTATTATTGATCCAAACCTAAATTTTGATTTATGTTAAAGTGAATATTTCCTCAAAATCTAATTTTAGTCTCTCTTAAAAAAATAGTATTCCTATGTTTCAATACCATATAGTAGTTGTCGTCTCTATCGACCGTACTAATATTCTGCCGTTACGATTTTATCTTTAGAATGAAAAAGTATTTAAATTCTCAATTCCTAGATGATGCAAGACTATTGGGTATATTGGTTGAGAAAGACTCCAACAAACTGATGTAGGAAAAGATGACAAGGAAGAAGATGTCTTGAAAGTATAAGAATCGAGGATTATAAATATTAAAATACAAAAAATTATAAGTTGTTCATGTTTTAAACTTACAGTATTGAAAAGATTTACAAAAAATTATAAGTGGTTCATGTTTTAAACTTACAGTATTGAAAAGATTTGTAAAAAAAGTACTACTAAAAAATTTAAATTTTATTGTTAACATTAAACTAAGAATATATCAAATAAGATAAATAATTTAAATCTTAACATAAAACATGTGTGACAAGTCAAAAAATTAAACTTAATTGAGTTAGAAAAATTATATTAATTTATTCCATAAATTTGTTGGAGACAATAACATATCAAAGTTTCAGGCAAAAGCTAATTTCAATTTCATGTTAAAGTTAATAGAAAAAACACATCTTATCAAATTTTGATTGTTATTCTATTATTCACGTGATTTAAATTATGTAAAACATTCTTCAAATTTTTATATTATTTCTTTCCTTTTCTTTATAAAATTTTCCAAACTTAAATTACTAAAACAGATTATTTCCAAATCAATAAATCTTAATTTCGATAACAAAATTTCTTATATAGATATTTTCCTAAAAAATTATTGCTTTATATTTTGGTAAATAATTATTTCTTCCAAAAATTACTTTTTTTAAATTATTATATTATATATATTTTTTCTTTTAAATTTTGTATGTATATTCTATGCAATTATTATTATTATTATTATTATTATTATTATTATTATTATTATTATTATATATAACATATCTAATGATGTGAAAATATTTTAAATTTTTTTACTTGATTAATGACAGGTCTTTAGGAAAATAATTGAAACTAATTTTTAATCTTGTTATTTTGTTATAATTAATAATTAAAATTTGATATATAAATATTAACTATTTAAGTTTAAACACTATTATTATTTTATTAACTGTTTAATATATTACAGTCTGAAATATTGTTTAACAAATAAAAATAATTAACATCTTATATTAAAATATTTATATATTTAAGACATATTTAAAGTCTAAGTTTAATAAATAAAAATATATTTAACTCTTTAATTAATATATTTTTTAGTTTTCTCTTTCTTTTAGACAACTTTTCTCTCCATACTTCCACCTTATACAATTTCGAAATCTAAAATTACTTTCAAAAATTGAAGAAATTTAAAAGAAAAATTTCCAAATTGTAAAATTCAAAAGTTATTTGACTTCCAAAATATACAATTTAGAACTATTTTTATCTTTTGGATTATACAATAAAAAAAATTCTTACTTTAAGATAAAAAATATTTTCTGATTGCACAATTGACTCTTGATTGCACTATTTAAAAGTCATTTTTGACTTCCAAAAATAACTTATGGATTGTACAGAACAAAAATAGAATATTTTTATATAGGGGTGCAAGAAAATATTTATAGAGGTGCGGGAAGACAATTGTTTATTGATTTTATTCATGTGAACCTTGGGCCACCGTTTCTTTGATCCATGTATGACAACAGACTTAGGAATAAAACAAAATATTAGGTTAAACATTTAACAATCTATTAATTAATAAAGAGCTTAAGAAATTTAATTAGAAATATAATGAATTTACTTGTATACATTTTTATGGTAAGAATTGACACCGCCTTTTTTCTTTACTTTGGCAACTATTTTTATAAGAAAATATTATATTAAAATAATAGTAATAATAAATATAAATAAATTAACATAATAAAATAACAATTTATGGAGTTGTAACTTGATCGTAAGAGAAATATAAAAGAGGATTATTAAAAATGATCTTATTAGGTTAATTTACCTTGAACAAGAATAAAAAACAGTAGATCAGTAGAAAATCTGTATATATCAAACTGAGTTTTCTTTTTTTTTCTTTTCATTGAATTAATCTCAATTTAAATTATTTTATGTTTCAATTATTGTTTTTCTCTTTAAATTAAGATTTTTTTTAATTTAATATTAAATTGTGATTATTTTAAATTTAAAAATATGGTTTCACTTTTTTAAGGTTTTTATTAGAAATGATGTCATTTTTTATGCGAGTTCGGCTCATATCTACTTGTTATTGATACATGAATATATATTTCAAAATACTCATTAATAGCATTAGAATTGAAGATTTGGTTTGATAATTTACTCATACTAATACAATATTACGATTCTCGTATTAAAAATCTTAATGGGGATTCAAACAAGTCTTATCCCAATATGATGATATGACAATATAAGGGGATACTTCTGATTTGAAATTTTTATAATTGAGGATAATGTACCAATATGAAGGGACTCACACCCTTGAGCTAGAGATTATTGAAAATCAAAGTATGAGTAGTAACGGAACTTGGACAAAAACTTTAGGAATAACAAATTAAATTTTTTATATATAAATTATTTTTTCTAATTAAAAAAAAAGACTCTTCATTCTCTCTGTTTAAACCATTTTTACAAAGTGATTCTTGTATGTATTTTTCAATTTATAATCTTTCTAATTCATTGAATTAACGTAACAAGGGTATTTTAATTTCTACAAGGTTATTCAACTAATTCATTATTAGTAACGAAATTCGTAATGCAACCAAGATACATCCATAAAATTTTACAAATTTTACCATATGCAATGAAAAACACAAAATTTCTAAATTTCATAATCTATGTTATACTAATTTCGGAAAAAATATAATTAGGGTTAGTGCCAATTTTAAAAAAATTCCTACTATCATAATTAGGCATATTAATTCGGAAAAAACTTAATTTGAGAAAATTATCGCAATAGAAGAATCATAAACACATAAATCATGATAAGATACTAATCTCGATTCATGAGATATATTTTACGTTTTTCAATCTTTTGTTTCCTATTCGATCTCTTCACCTTTCTTTCTACTCTCATTATTTCTCAATGATTTAATGTAAAAAAATCTCATCACTAGTGACAAAACCTATCACCTTTTATTAACCCATGTCTATGAAGTTGATTTTTATTTTATTTTTTAAACAATAAATATATATAAATTTTAATATATAAATAAAATAAGTGATAAAATAATTTTTTTATTAAATTTAATATAAATAAAATAATAATAATAATAATAATAATAATAATATATAATTTAAAAAATATATAACATATATAAAAAATAGAATTAATTTTTTTTTTATTTTTTTATTAAAAAAGTTGTTAATAAATAGAAAAATATAAAATTAAATATAATAAAAAATTTATTAGGATTTTTTTTCTATCCTTACCTCTTGATTTACTTACCATGTTCATCTTTCACTTTGTCAAACCTTTTTTTTATTTCTGAAGGAAAAAGAAATTGAAGACACTCATTATTTCTACATTCACTTTTTACATATTTTATTTTATTTATGAAAAAAATGACAATTCTCTCTTATTTCACTTGATAATCAAATATTAGTTTCAAATTTTTTTATTCAATTAATATTTTTGCATAGTAATCTTTTATAACATAAAAGAAAATATTAATTATTATATATTTTTTCATAATCCGTCTTTAAATGTAATTTCATTATCAATATTTTTTTTATTAATTTCCTCAATATTTAATTAGATTCTGATAATTTATTTTTTAGATATTATAAAGAATAAAAGAACATATTCACTTTCAAAAATAATAAAAGGAAAAATACATATAAATATAAAAATAACACAAATTTAGCCTCTTTATTTATTTTTAAACATGATTCTAATGATCTAACTCTTTATTTATGACATGGTTAGTCTGGTCACTTAGACTATAATGAAACTTCTAACGATCAATGCAAACTATAGGTTGAATGTGTGAATTTAAGGTGAGAACATTAGTGACAAAAAATGGTTTTGGTCATTACGAATTTCAACTAATAGGGTTTTGGTTTTAAGGCAGTTCAACTTGTTTGGTATATTGCCAAACATTAGTCAGCTTGGCTGCGGAATTATTGCACATGCCAAAGCCATCATAGTTTGGTATCTACCATTACCCTACCTAGCTTTCTTCATACCCATCACTACTAATTAACAATGCTCCAAACATCCTTTATATTCGTAAGAAAATTAGAAAAACAAATAGTAATAAAACATAAACTTTTTTTCCTATTTATGACCATAAATTAGTTAGCATTATAATTTTACAGTACTACAAAAAAAGAATGTTACTGCACACATACATACTGAACATTTCTATTTTCCTTTCAAAAATGCGCAAACTATGTAGTTTTCGTTAACATAAAAGAAAAAGATAAGATGGTTAGGTAGGAATTTCAATAAGCACTGAACCTACATTCTATATGTACCACAACTTTTTAAACTGTTATACCTAATCTTTCTTGCTCTGTCCTGTGTTCTAATGGCTTACACATGCAGTTGCATATATAATCACGTGAAAAATGAACCAGTATGGCAAACGAGACCAGATTGTTTGAAGAAAATCTAGTTCATGTTGTTGGAGAAATCGGTTTGTTTGGAACTATGATGTTACTGTCATCCACTCATGATAATAAAAAAAGCAAATAAGATGCATTTAGCGTGGTCCAGACCCGTAGAAGCTATATATAAGCTAGACTCGCCATTTTCTTCCACAATTTTCCTTCATATTCATTTCACTTGCAGAAGTCAATTCAGATCCACAAGGGAAAGCGATTCATCATGAAACCCATTTTCAGGGACTGATACAAAGTGGGGCTAATTTTCTTATTTTTAATCTCTGTGATGCTGCATGTGTAATAAGTTTATAAGTTCTAAGCAACACGGTTGGATATAAAGTTTTAGCGATGAACAGAACTAAAATTAAAGAAACGTAGCCATGTCAATATCTCAAAAAGAAAACCTAATAGAGTAGGGTTGAAGTCCTATATTGATATCAGCATATACATTTTCTTGTCCAGATTCGGTGACTCAAATATGCATCACACAACACTTATCTTTACCTATTCAAATCAAATCTCTCTCACTTCGATGTGACTAGGTCTTTCCATATTGTTACTTAAACCCACTAAACAGTGATAGCATCAGAAGAAAGTGGTGCACACGTCAGGTTTCCTTCTTTAGAAGGACTTCCTTTCATAAATTTTATTATAAATCGGACAGTACATAACATTGATACTAGGTTTAAAATCTAACTCAATCTTACAAAATCGATTTATAAAATAAGATTTGCATTTTACTATTGTGAATTGATTTTATGTTTAATCGATGTGAAACTACCAAGCTTTAACCATGTATTGCCACATTTTTCATTTGTATTTTTCCCTTAGACACATGAAACTAAGTACTTTTCCAGCTGAACACACTTGAAATAGAGATATAATAGTTCAATAAAATTAAATTGTTATGATCATAATCAAGATTCATTTACATTATTTTTTTTTTCTGTGAAGACTAGGTTGTCTTATATTAGACAATTGAAAGAAGACTATTAGATTGTCTGAATTTAACAGTTATATCAAAAGAACATGACGAGTCTGTGATACTTGAAAAAAATAACAAAAGTATGTGAAGGATGTCTTCTCAAGAACCAACACATATTACCATTATTTTCAACTGACAACCATGAGGAGAAAAAAAAAATACTCATTAAAGTTAATTCACATAGACAGTTGTGAATTGATGAGGATACCACCAATAAAAGGTGTACTTTATCCTTATCATTGTTAACTTCTTTAGAATGAGTTGGGTTTATTTAATTGCAAAAAAAAAAAAAGAAAATACAAATCTTCGGAATATTCAAAAAGTTTAAAGCACTCGTCGAAAAATAAAGTGAGACATAGAAAAGTGTTAATAAGAAGTGATGAAGACAAATAATATAACTGTGGAGTTAAATAAGTTTTTGAAGAAGAAAAAACTTGAATATTGATAACAAATAATATAACTGTCGAGTTCAATAAGTTTTGTCGAGTCAGTGTTTTAGTATAACAATCTCTAAAGTGGTAAAACATACAATGCTTAAACTTGAATATTATGAAGAAGCAGCAAAGTAAGAAGTGTGGATTAAGATAACAAAGAAAGAAACTAAGATAATCAAATATTTGTTTTAAAATAAAAACAAATTTTATATCAACTTTAGTGAAAAAAAAAAAAAAAACTTTTCATAGTTTAAAGTTCAGTCTAACTCATGTATGCACTTTTTTTAGTAATAGTTTTTAAGTACATGAAATTAATCTTTATTTCCAACAGAGCTATTTAGAAATGTTGAATTTTACAAATTTATTAGATCTTAATATATAAGGAGAGATATCAAACATTAATTAATTATATAAATAAAGTTAAATATACAAGTAAAATTAAATATTCCCTTGAAAATCAATTTGTGAAATTGAGATGAGCTGAAATGCATATTGTAATAAATGTTTAGTAACTCCTTTCGTTTTATTCTTATTTTTTTTTTAATTTTATCTTATTATTTTTCATTTTTTTAAGACCCATAAAGGAGTTAAGACAAGAACAGTGTTTATTTACAGTAATATATAGATGAACAAGGGATTGCATCTCATCGAAAGTTGACTTGTGTACAAAAATAATATATGACACAAACATAAAATAACACCTGTAAATATACTAACTTTATCACTCTCGGTTTAACACAAGAAATTCCATTATTTTTTGTATTTAGAAAATGGAACCATAAATTTAAAATACTACCGCATGGTGAAAAAAGATTAGTTAAATCTACAATAAACAGTTCATAAAGTAAAGATAATAATAATAATACAGTCTCATGGGTTGCTGTAATGATTAAACCCTTATAAACTCTCACACAATACAGGAACAGTTCAAATAAGAAACGTGGATGTTTATTCTACGTGAGAATTGGTTGAATAAAACAAAGAGATTACAGTAAACTAGGTTGTTCCCACGCGTGGAAAGACATAAATTTCTGGGAAATGTCAAATTCTGGGGTTTGATGAATAGAGGTTAGGAGTCAGGTTATAGCATGGAGGTGGCTTCATGGGTCTTGGTTGTTGTGGCAGTAAGATGCATACGGAGAACACAATAGTTCTGTGTTTAAGGTTGAAAGGAAACTAGTCGTCGGCAAGGAAGACAACGAGTACGGTTGTTGCTACGTTGTCGTAAGTGTTGTTAGCAATTTGGATTCTTTGATATAGCTTCAGATTTCTGGGTTTTGTTACAGAACATGTTCTGTCCATGGCCCGATTTTCCATGCTTTGCCTCAGCACACGTACGGATAGTAAATCATCCACAAGACATCGTACGGCTGGGGATGACGATCATATCATTATTATGGTACGACAAATTCAAACATTTCTTACAAATTTTCTTTCATTACCATCTTCAAAACAAAACCTTGCTTTTTAAAACATTTAACTGGTTCTTCGTTTTCTCGGTTCTAGAAACACAGTCTAGGTTTTCAAAACCGTCAACGATTAAAGAACCCAAAACAAAAATAAATAAATTATAAATATATAATATTAAAATAAAAATATTATTACATTTATAAGTTTCATTTAAACAATCCAAGATACTCAAAGTATAAGACTATATATTAATAGGTGATCTGATTATTAGATTTGTAAAATAAAGTTTACATTCATTTACATATTATAAACTTGTGATTCATCTTATTTCTTGTTAATATAAAATTTTCATCATACTTTTTATGTCAATGTATATATCTTGAAGGTAAAACAAGATATTAATATGTGATCCGATAACAGTTTAATAACAAATCACATAATAGATTTAATAAAGAATAAATTTTATTATAATAGACTAAATTCATATAACTAATACCATATTAAAGAGTAAGCATTAAGTCCAATTCAACTTTAGAAGGTTTGTAAAATAAACTCTTTAGTAATCACACTTGTTTCGTTCTAGTAATACAAAACAATATACCACCTAAAAAACACATATAAAGTCACTTTTCTTACTAACCAAGTTTTTAGAGTGAGTAGATTATTAAACTCAATCGGGTACATCTCGGTGTTTCCGTCGCCAAGAAAAAAAATGTTAAATGATGGAGAAGTTGTAGCTTGAGTGAGTCCAGAAGATGTACGTATCTCCAGTACTGGAACTCAGAAACAATAATATTATTATACATATAGCTAATAAATAAAAAAGTGAAGATTTGGAGAAATCATTGGAAGAAGACAAGAGCAGAAAAAACATTCGATCTAGAAAAAACAATATTGGTTGTGGTTTTGAGAAGGAGGTCCCCGGAAAAGAACAAGTCAAGTATGAGATATTTGGATGGAAGTTGAATCTGCAGTGTGATTTGGCAGAGATTTGTTGGTGAAGCAATTAAGGAGATTTGAGATGTGACATTGTTGCCATTATAAGAAGAGGCAGGGAAGTGGCAATGGGAACACCATGGCTCCTAACTCATGCCCATTACCTTCGGAATTGACTAAACAACAACGCACAATCTTTCCAAAGATATGCTCATTAAACCCTAGCGACACGGTTAGGTTTTTTTCTACTATGTCAACACATGTTACCCATCTTTTTCTTTAACCCCCAACACCAACATCATTCGGATTTTGGACTTTTCCAGAAAATTAAAATCTAATGTTTTTAATGCAAACTCCACGCTTTTCTTCTACCTGGCCATAAACTGACAAACAAACACAATTAGTGACTCAATTCCAATGGATGATTTTCATGTTTTTCTTCTGTTTCAAACTTTTCACTTAGCATAGAACCATATATTTTGTGGGGTTAGGTGAAAGAGTTTTCGACAAGATTAAATTACACTTAAGAGGATAATAAGATGACAAACATTCCGTCATATCATGTCTATGATTCTTGGCATGTACCACAACATGTCTACATGTGTGTACATATTAATCAGTGATTTGAGAAATAATTGAAATTAATGAAAACCTGAACATCATAAGTAAAAACATTGTAGTACAAAACACAGTTCGGACATGTTTGGATGAGAAATATAGAGGTGTGATCCGAAGGCGGGAAGAGAAAGAAAAGAGGATCTAGACATAGATTATGGTACCCATTTATGTACTTCCTATCTTCAACCATCGACCTGTGTCCTGGGGATGGGACCATTTTTTGTTACACTTTCAGCAAAAAGTAAGATCAACTATTCTAACCTATGATTCACTTCTGGAAAAAAAAAAAAAAAACTACCATTCACTGTTACTGATTATGGATAAAAGGATACTAAGAAGGACTTGAAGAGTGAAATTGTGAAATACAGATTAATGAAATGTGTTTAATTTCCCATATTTATGTATTGAACCAGTTATAAGCATTGGACAACTAAATCAAATTCATGTAAAACTACAAAACTATACTCATGCATATAAACCATATTCTGTTCTTGAAAAACTTACGCATAACATCCAACTATAATAATAAAATGGTTGGATAAGGTTTTTTATAAAATAAAAAGTTAGTTGTAGAAAAGAGTTGAATGTTGTTTAAGGCTTAACAAAATGTTTTTGAAAGATATTGCGAGAATATTATCTAGGGGAAACATATACTAATTTAAAAAAAAAATCCAAATATTTTTACAAGATTCGTCAAAGGATATATAAGTGTTTGTAAATGTGTAATAGCATAGGCAACAAAGAATTTATTTTTTATACTTATTCACTCTAACTTATTTCCAATTCTTCTTTAAGATACTTTTAAATAATTCCGTTATAATTTGAATATTATACAAATATTCTTTCAAGGTCATTCTAACTTATAATAAATACGAAAAATCACTTTTGGTTACTCACTTTTTCTTTTGTTAATATAAAAACAACAAATATTTTTGTATAATAAATCACTTATGACTTTCATGATTATTTTATACACTTTTATTTATAACAAAAAATATGTTTTAAAAAATATAAGAATATTTTTTTAAGAGAAGATATAAAATTACACACGTGAGAGAGAACTTTAAAAAGGTGAAGGATTAAAAAAAAAAGTATTACTCTCTATTTTATGTTTATTAGACTATCTAAAGAAGTTACAAATATTATGTTCACGTGTTAGAGCTATTAGAGGTTTGTAGTATTTTAATTGATATCACTATCTCTATCACTCAACTTGTTTTGTATAAGGTATATTTTCTCTGAACATGTTGAGATTTTTTAAAGTCTAAAAACTCAAAATAATTTGTGTCTTGCTAAGGATGACCATGTCTCGCATAAAAATATCATCGAAAAACATAATGTGAATAATACAATTACTGTTTTTTTTTTTGTTACTGAAATTTTATTTAGAAATACAATTTTCACTTAATTAATATTTATTAAATAGTACTTCTAAATACGTTTATAAGAAAAACACAATTTTAAAAAACACAAAAAATGCTTGTAAGTATTATTTTAAAATGATAAGGATATATTAAAAATATTAATTAAATGAAAATCGGGAATTTTAGAATCATTTTAATAAAAGAAAGTAAAGACTTATTTTTAAGCACGATTTTAGGTCGAACAAAATAACTTCAGTGGAATTCAACAATCTTCTCACTTTTAAATAGTACTTTCAAGAACAACTTATCTAAATCTATAGTTTTTAAAACTCGTCCATTCATGAAACCTTATCAAATACCTCATTAATTATTTGTGTATTATCTGATAATAACCCCTTAACATATCCTAATAAAATAAGTTTTTTTACCGGGAATTTTGCGCTCATAATGTTTCCCTCTATTACATGTCAAATCAACTAATCTAATAAATCAATTCATTTCATTGCAAATAATCTATTCACCTTCTCTTAATTATAAGTGGAACCTTAGTCCAAACAAAAGGGAATTTTTTGAATAATATGTTCAATTTTATTTTGTATTTCATTTTTTTAATGTAATTAAAATTATATTTTATGATAAAAAATTTATTTAAAAAATATCTTAAAAATTAGTTTTCATTTTGATTTGTAAATAAATTAAACCAACCCTTTTTATACCATCTTGAATATTAATAATTAACCATATTAATCTTTTATTTCACTAATATCTCATTTCAATTATTAAAATAACCATTTGAATTTTAAAATTAAGATGATCCTTGTTATTAAATTAAAAAGGTTAGTATTACGGAAAATGGATTATAAAGTGCAATGATTAGCAATATTTTCGGTAAAATAAAAATAAATTTATATTAATTACAATATCTTATTTCAATCACTGAAGTATTAAAGGAAAAGAAAAAAAAGAATAAACTATTTACTATAAAGTAACTGATTCACGGTTAAAAAAATTTATATTTTATGTCAATTTTGTTTTAAATTTTTTTTGTTAAAAATATTTATAAATTTTGTTATAAAAATATTTTTGCAGGAAATTGTTGTCAATTTTTTTGCAAAATATTTTATATAAAAATATTTTTCGCGACAAATTTTGTAGAAAATACTTATAAATTTTATAATTTTGTAAGAAATAATTATCCATGAAAAGAATTATCTATCAATTAAGATTTTTAAAAAAATAACAAGAAAAAGTAATTTTTTACAAATACTTTTAATAAATTTATAAAATTTATAATATGAAAACTTTTAGTACTGTGAATTACAATTAAGACATATAAATTATATATAGGTTCATTTAACATCAACAAAAATCTGTTTAACTTTAGTCCCTCACCAAATAATGTAATATATACTTTTATAAAACACGAAATAGATCAAATTACTTAGAAACTCTTATTTTAGTGACAAAACAAGTGTTAAGGTCTCTTTTTAAAGACGTTTAACTAATTTTTAAGCCAAAAATCTCATTCCCACCTGAGTGACATGTTATTGTCATGTCAACATCTGTAGCCATTACAATTGTTATTGGGAGTACAGTTCTACTATTAAAATTATACATTTGAAAATAAAGAAATAAAAAGTTATAGCTTTTTATAATAGTTAAGAGACAACTATAATATTTTCTACACACCGTAATATCTTCTATTGACACGAGTAGGAGATCAAACAAAAACATCAGATATAAAAAGTTTGAACTCAAACCTAATGTTAAACGGAATAAATCTACATTTCTACTATTCTTGAAAGTTTCACGTTGATTAGAGATAAGATAATTTTATAATATATAAGTGAGATGCAAATCTCACCTTATAAATCATTTTTGTGGGATTGAATTAGGTTTAAAGCTCACTTCTAACATGGTATCAGAGCTATTGTTTAAAAAAAAGTTTATTCTAGCGAGATTTTTTGGACATTTTGTTTTACCCGCTATCGGGCTGCTAACGGACCACTTATTGATTTTTAGTCTCACAATGCAAACCTTATTTTACAAATCGGTTTTGTGGGATTGAATTAGACTTAAAGTCCACTTCTAAAAATACTTATAGATACTTATAGATTAAACGTGAGAACAAATTTTTTTATGGCAACTCCACATTCGAAGCACCCTTTTGTGTATGATGCGTACATGCACTTATAGAATTGATGGGTTCATTCATTTGTTGCAAAAATGATGATTACCTAATGGGATGATTGTAAAGGGTTGGAAGCATATTGTCACTGTAAAGTGTGCTTGCTTGAAGGGCTACCCGTCTTGTCTTTTACAATGATAGTGTTGAAAAAAAGTTGACAGAGTGATATAAATTGATATTTAATGATTACAAGCTGTATTATTGGCCTACCAACAACACATTACTTTCTTTTACCTCCTTTGGTTTCAGTACATACACATTATTCCCTCTTTACCAAATTAAAAGTGAAAAAGAAAAAGCAAAGAGATCTCGTATAAAAGAATGTGAAAATGATATTTATTCAACCTTTTCAGATACACAAATGTTAAACTCATTTTCACTTCTCATTTTTAATACATAATTAAAGTAGGTGTATGAAAATGTGAAATGGACATTAACTTTCTCAATAATCAACTCCAAAGTTTGATCAAATGTAAGTGAAATAGACACAAACTTTCTCCATAATCAACTTCAAATTTGAATCAAAATAAGGGCGACCTTCAAATTTGTCGTCCTTTACTTATTATATTCACCATATTAAATAATAACAAAAGATAAAATTAATTTATAATTTATATTTAAAAATAATTATTACTTTAAATATCAATTTATAAAAATATTTTACTTAAACCGAGTATCCAAAAAAAAGGAAGTATTAGAAAAATAAAAAATGAAAAGATAAAAGGAAGAAGAAGGAAGGAGGAACAAGATGAACCAGAGTCTAACATATTTACTAACAAAAATTTTTCGTCAATAATTATCGACAAATTTATTTATGAATTTTTTATTGATAATTACCAACTAATTTCCTGTTCAATCAGTAAAAAGTTATCGATGACAATTTTATTGACGAATTTTTGATCGTGGATAGCCTGTTGATAATTTTAATTTACTTATAAATTTTAAATATTATCGAAGAATTTTTACTGTCACTGTCAGTTATATCAAAGTTTTTTTTTAGTGTATGTAAAAATTATTTAATAAATATTTAATAATTACAATAATTTAAATAAAATATGGTATGCTTTAAAAGACACTTCAATTACTTTTGTGTTTCTTAATTTATAAAGTGTGTAATAAACAAGTTTATTTCAATAGCTTGTGAAGTTTCGGCCATTGTACAAATCAAACATTATGCAAAATATGATATTTGTGTATTTAAGTGTTATTTTATCTTAAACTTAATAGAAAATATTCCAAGGTATTGTATTAGATTGTTAACAGAACTATAACATAAGAAAATAAAATAGTTGAAACTAAACAATATAATTAAAGTGCATGTATAGATAGATACAAATTACGAGAATATAAATGAAGGAAAACTAAAAAAATAAAATTATTAATTTCTACCATTTTACATATAAACTAACTTAACAATCTGCTAACTTTCAGCGTTAACTAGTTTTTTTGTGAAAATATTTTGCCCCTAATCAAAATACCTTTCAGGTTTGATCTTTGAAAAAATAGGTTAACTAATGCAAAATCAATAACAAATACGTCAGGGAATAGTAAGAACCTAACCCTGCATATTTTCTAATGCTTTTTATATTTAATTAAATATATACATTTTATTTTGTTTAAAGCAGTGAATGTTGAAAGTCTCACATGGATTAGAGATAAGACAATTTTATTGTATATAAGTAAAGTGTAAATCCCACTTTATAAGTCGATCTTGTGAAGTTGAGTTAAGATTTAAACCCACTTCTAATATGGTATCAGAGTCAAGTTAGAGATTATCCTAATGAACTTTTTGATATTCTGTTCTACCTTATATATTTAACCAAATATATACATTTTTTTAAAATCAGTAAATTTTAAAACAGTGAATTAGGATTTGGCATATAAATTGACACGTCGTGAGTTTGTAATTATATGAATGTGAATAGGAAGAGGAAAATTTGAAAAATTGCAGCAGTTCCTTGTTCCTTTTAGTTAGGCAGGTGGGAACCATATTTCTCCTTGTTAGTTAGTGGCCGTTAAATCAAACGCCACACAATTCTAAATGCTTATACACTTTTTGTGTATTCATAATAAAACTTCTGTTCATCGATCATCGTGTTCTAATTTCCATCCACACCCCCATTCATTCACATTCATGCATAGTTCCAACAACTCACTCCAATAGTACATATTCATGTCACATACATTCACAAAACGACAATCAAAATTTTATAACATGTTTACTCACATAACACACTTTGTGCAATCACAGATAAGAATGTGAGTCATTTGTTTTTTACTTGAAAGGTGACAACATGAATATGACAACTCTGTGATTTTTGGATATTAAAATCTTCTGTTTACCATAACAGTGCAGGAATACATTTTAGTCAGTTTGAATTCATTGGATTTAGCAATGAACGTAATAAGGTGTGGCGATGCATGTGGCTGGCTATTGTTTCGGACATTTGGAATCATAGAAATAAGGTCATCTTTAGAAATACTAAAGTAGACGCTGAGGAAGTTTTTATGTTAGCACAAACTAGAGTTTGGGCATGGATCACAAATAGGTATTCAACGGCTGATTTCTCTAACTCTGACTGGTGTCTATGCCCAATCACATGCCTACTCATTCTTTAAATGTCTACTCATTCTTTTAAATAAGCAAAATAAGAAAATGGTGAATGATGCTATGAGTTTCGTCATTTATTTAACAGATAAGGGTTGATACAAAACAACACCTTTTTCCAGTGTTTTCAAGCTTGCTATTGCAAGTTCGTCTTTGAAAGTGGAAAGAAGTATTTTATGTCACCTTGTGAAGGAAAGAAATATACTCACGTTTAGGACGCAAATGCCAACAATCATATTCTTAAGGTTTTAACCTCGAAGGTCGATACTGTGAAAACTTTTATGTAAAAGCCCTTGTTATTCTGTCAGAAAATTCGTTCTGGTTAAGTTTGTGGCTATTAATTTTTTGTTGAGTATGAACATTTATCCTTTCTTCTGTTTGTTGTTGTATTTACTAGCATATTCTTTTCTTTTCCTTTTTTATTTGTTTTTTGTATAAGGGTTGAGGCAACCCTATTGTCCCCTTTTTTCAATTCATATTTTTATTACTCATAAAAAAAACATAACACACTGCTCAGAATACTAAATTTCAAGTTTCAAGTTTCTGTTTCAGTTAATCGATTTAGTAGAAATATTTATTGTTGTTATTGCAATGCAATGCTCAATTGATGTAACCTTTTTTCTCACTCCGTTTTCCTTAAACCATGTAAAGGTTCAAGCATCCACCACTTCGGTGTTATGAATGAAAACATTGAACGTATGTATTTCCTTCTTATTAATGTTGTTTTGTCTTTGACCTTTCCATTCATCTTCCTTTCCTATTGAATTAAAAGTGACTTGCTATGCACCACCAATTATTGTTTTTGCTACCTTTTTATCCACCGATGTCTCCCACAAACTCCTTTTCTGACTACAAACGCATGAGGTGTGAACATTGACCATTGTACGTTATATCTCATTTTTCACCCACTTACAATTTCACCTCAACCAGCCCTACCCTAACAAACCTCCTATGCATTCAAATTTACCTTCGTTAACATTCCTCCTTCTTCTTCTTTCTCTTTAAATCAATTTCCCTAAACACATCTCCTTACTAACACTCTCTAGTTTAGAGGCTTAGAAAAAAAGGACAACTTTTTAACTCTCATGCCTTACCGACACATACTTTCATCGGTAACTTATTTGATAATCAATTTTGTCGATAAATTTCATTGGTATAATTTGAAATTCCTTCTATCAATTCAATTTTCTTTGTCGGTAAGGTTGTAAATAAATTGAGTGGCAAATTTTCCACCAAGTTTAATAAGATTTGTTATATATCGAAAGGAGATGGGTGAGAAGAGAGTGAAGAGTACGAGGAGGAGAGACAGCAGTCGATGACATCAATGAAGAAGATTTATCATCTTTAAATTTAGACATTTAGAATATATAACTTAGTGTTAGTTTAGTTAACATTATCTTAAACAAATTTAACTATTAAAAATAAACAAGATTAATTTTCATTAAATTATAACACTAACTTATTTATTTTTAATATTTATTTTAGCTTGCGTCCACCGAAAATATACTAGCTTAAATAAATATAAATATTAAAAATAAATAATGCTAACTTCATTTATTTTTTATATTTATTTTAGTTATTGTCCATTAAGTCAATGCTAATCTAATTATTTTTAATATTTATTTTAGTTCATGTAAATGAACCTTAATTTTATTTATTTTTAATATTTTTCATAATTATACTAAGTTGACGTTAAAATAAATATTTATTTAATAAAAAATTTAAAAATAAATTTATATGTTTTAACTTTTTTTAAACATTAATATTTTGATTTATATTAAAATCATTATCAAAAAACTCTTAAATAATGATAAATTTTCGTGATCAATTTAGAGATTAAGTTAAAACCTTTGTAGTTAATATTAATAATCAATTTAAAGACTAATTCATAATAGAAACTATTTTATTTACCAATTTAGAGATCAATTATAATTTTTTGAAATTATTTTAGCTACCAATCACTTTTAGTTTATAAATTGGTATCCAAATTGAATACTATAGTGAGTAATTATTTTTTGTCATTAAAATTAATCATTATTTCATATGAAGAAGAAACACTCATTTTCTATTTTTATTATTTAATTACTTGAACCAATCTGGCCTTGTCCTATAAAATTTTATAATCAAGTAGATGTTTATGGAATGTGTCAATTGGATTAGTGACTTCTATAGGACATGCCACCTAGATGTAGTAGACTTTCAAAACAAAAATGTCATATGTACCTTTGAAATCGTCTCATTAATTATCAATATTGAGTATGCATGACAAGAATAATGTCATTTGTGAAGAAAACAGCAAATATTTATATTGTACAAACTATTGGAATTAAAACTCTAATTCTAATTCAATAGCCACACAAATAGCATCAACTCAACCATATCTAATATTTATCCCTTTAGCAAAATCTTTTGTTGACTTTGTTTTAATGTTCTATTTTCCTATTTTTATGTCAATTTAATCAACCACCATGCTGTTACCCGTCCAAGTTGCTATATAAATTGAACAAATAAAGGATAAGATAATGCATATTTTGTATAGACGTTTTGGACAATTATTTTAGTTGACAGAAAAAGACCTAATTAATAATTGTGTTAGACTTTAGCATGTGTTTTGCTTTGGTCCGTTCAATTCATACTAATATCTTTTTAACCTTTTAAAGAAAAAAGAAAGAAAGAAAAGAATACACCTTAAGCAGAACAAAAGAACTAAACATTTTTCATTCAAGGTAAGTTTAACATCACAGATAAATTTGTTCATGTAAATTTTCTTCAAATTCATACTTACTTTTTTATGGCAGAATCCTCACATATTTATTTGATTAGAATGAATAATATATGATATTTTTAATTAGATATTTCAATATACCTGTCTCCATCTTTATATTTATCTTATTTTAAATTAGTAAAATATTTTTTATTTATTAGAATATTAGTTCTTCTTTATTTTAACTTATTTTTAAGATACATATTATAATTATTTAATATTTATTCAACTGTTATTTAATATTTTTTTTTATATTTATAAAATTATAATTTCTTTTTGATATTTAATATTGAAAAAAGATGTATTTTTTTAATATTGAGTACTTAATAATATCATATTCTTTTGTTATATCTTTTGTAAAAGAATTATTTAATTGATATTTATAATAATAATAATAATATGTAGGGACACGAGAATGATATTTAAGTTTATTGTAGAAATAAAAATAAAAAAAACATTATATTAAGTTGATTATATTCATATTCGACCATTTTATTTTTACTTAACAATTCAAAGAAAAACACACACGTGTATGTATATAATAAATATGTAAAAATGAATAAAAGATTATTTAAAATTTAAAATTTTTTTCTTTTCCTTTTCATCTTCTCTTCAACTATATGAGTTTGAATTAGGATTTGTGATTTAGGAAATGAAGTAATTATGGAATTGGTAATAAAGGAGATAGAGTTAATGAAAAGGGAGGGGTTGTCTTTTGTCTTTTAAGGGGAATAGGAGAATTGCACAAACGATCGTTCGATCGTTCGTCAATTGACTGATGAAATGTCAATCATTTCATAATTGAGACAACACGCATCAATCAAATTAATGGGATAAGAGTGAGAAAGGAGAGACATCTTGAGCACATAAAATGAGGATATCGGAAAGATAAGCACTGGGGTTGGGGTGTCTGGTTGGTTGGTTCAAAGGATTTGGATGGGTAGTTGTTACAATGTCACTGAACACCTGAACATACATGCAATTTAGAGGGTTAACGTTGTTGTAGTTGATGTTGTTGTTGTTAATGATGTTGAGATGAAGCATAAGAGAATTAAGACGAAGAAGAAGAAGAAGGTGGTGATGACATAGTACTTGCTGAAATTCCATGCACGTACGGCTGTGTAATGGTTACAGCAGTATCCGCCAATCAAAGTGACATGGATACGATGGTGTTCTTAGGAGTGTGTGAAAAGCTGCTGTTGTTGTTTTTGTTGTTTTCTTGGACCACGTGATCTCATTGCTTCTCTCTTCTGCCTGGCTTAGATCCCCATAAAGATCTCCAATATCTTGGAAACAGTCCCCCCACAACTTTCTCTCTTTCTTCATTTTTTCTCCTCACATTCATCATTCATGCATGCCCCCAAATACATCTAACCCTTCTCATTATGTATACAAAAAAAATCAAATATAGAATGATTTTCAGAGATGAATTATGGGATTTTTTGTATTATTATTATTATTATTATAAATTAAAAAAAAATTGGTATATTGTTATATAAACTTTTGAAACAGGAATTGGGTTTTTCCCTAAAGTATAAGTATGATTATGGGTTTATACTAGTGCCATTATAGGGATTGATCCGAATATTGGGTTGCATGTGTAGTGTATGCTTATGATAATACACAAGAAAAAAGTGTGGAATATTCAACCTCAGTCACTGGTGGTGGCAACATACTACATCTCTATTCTATTCCCAATGTTGAATTTCAATTTCACCAAACATCTCCGAGACACGTAAGTGGACCTACACAACAAGGGTATATGGTATTTTTATTTTTTTTTTGAGGGCACCAAAATTTACTTTACAAATAGAAACCCTTTTCCTCTCGGTGGCATTATTTTTCCCCTCCCTCCTTCTTTTGAAGAGATAAGAAGATACTGGTTTGGTTAGGTACAAGACCTAACTATCGCTGTTTCAACATGTGACAAGGTATGCATAATTATTATGTGCTCATCAACTCCTCCATTTCAGCATCTCCAACATAAATTGCACACCACCATCCCTACCAATTTATAGTTTATCACTTTTTTTCTTTTCTGCATTTATTAGTCCTGCATCAAAAAATCTATATCGTCAAAGATCACAATCTTCACTACGAAGCATTGTGGAATATATATGTTCTTCAGAATCTTATATATACATACTCGGTGGAGGGTCTTGCAATATCTGATAGCTCCTCTCACCAGCGAGATCTATTGGTCAAAGATTGTTCTTTGAATGCCCTTTGTTCTTACTACTCTGATTAATTTTCTTTGTCCTTGTCTTGGACCTGCAAATTTCACATTTGTTTGCATTTGCCCATTTGCTAAAACAACATATATTTTATACACTTCAAATAATTGTGACATGCATACATATAAATATAAATATTATACCAACTACGAAGACTTCCCCTGAAAGCTAGCCATAGCCAAAATAAATTATATTATTAAACAGTTCACTGGATTCTCTTGCGTGTGCATAGCATGCCATTGTTTTCTTCCTATATTCTGATAAAAGGCATGCCAGGTGCTTTTCATTTTTTATTTTATTTTATATATATATATATATCTTCACTCACCACGTAATTAATTAGGATTAGTTCAATATTAATTATTTGATCCCTATTTTAATAATGGCATGGTGGTATCTGTCACCTTTATTGTGTTTGGCTAAGAACATGTTGAAACTGGCGGGGAAGAAAATGATGTCGTGTGGAGACATTCATATGGCTTAGGAGGCACATTGTTGTGTTACGGTTAGCTTTCGTTTTCTTTTGATAACATATATGTTGGAATAGATATCTTGTTCTTCAACAAAATCTTGGCCCCAAGAAAATCTGGTGTGATGTCTCTCTCACTTCCCATTGACATCACCATTCCATGAATTACAAAAGTTTAATGCAGTATATAGTTTCATCCAAAGGGAAGAAGTCCATGGTCCCGGGGAAAGAAAATCTTCTGAGATCCTTCTGATAATTACCCCATTTTGACTCTCTCTTTAAATTCTTAAAATTTCAAAACTTCATTTTCTAATATTATAAAATATGAAGCCTGTTTCAATTGACTAATTTTGACCCATCTTTGACCCTAAGATAAGAATCCAACGGCTCCAATTCAGCTGCAATATTATTTATTTATTTTACTATGCCACGGTCAACAATGGAAGAAGAAGCTTGTGGCTTCTGTTTTTTGCTGGTGGTGATTATGATGATGAGACAAACGCAATCACAGAAAAGGAAGCAAAGCAACTGTTGGAAGGCCTAATTAACACTTCATTAATTGCTTCTGCTCAGTTTAATTGCTTCACACAAAATACTTCACGACTTTTCCCAAGAAGGACCAAATGCAATCTCTCCATCGTATCTTTTAGTTTGACATTTGGCACACCCAATTTAAAATTTTTGTTTTACAATGTATGATTTGGTTTGAATATTGTTCAATCCCAGTGAAAAATAATATAGGAAGCAGTAAACATATTTAATTTCTCTCCCCCTCTTTTTTTAATTTACAACAAAAATGTGTGGAAGTAATTAAAATATTATATACTTTTTAAAATATGATAAAATCAAATGATAACTATTTTACATTTACTGTATTTAAGAAAAAAAATGAATTGAATGAAAAATGAAACCACCCCATTCTCTCTCTATCTCTACATGTGTTTCTGAAATTAAATATTTTCCCATATCCTCTTTTATCATGCAAAGTACTCTTCCATTCTATATATAGCCCCCTACCTCCTCCACCTCCATTCCCCACTACAACAAACACCAACAACCAAACAATTCCATCCACACTGAAACAAAAAATCACTCTCTCTTCTTTCTTCTCCCATTCTCATTCTCTCCCTCCAAACCACAAAAATGGTAGCTGAGAACCACCCTTCTCCCACATACTTCATCCTCCTGCTCATAACCATCACGCGTTTGATCTCCACTGTCGGAAAAACCTCCCAATGGAAGGCTGTTTTACCTGCCGAGCTTGCCGGGGTAGACGAGGATGTCTTCGACAAGCTCCGAGGAGACTCCGAAGCTCTTCAGGGAAGAGCTTCCAAGGACTACGGCAACATAGCGCGGGAAGTCCCACTGGCGGTGTTCCACCCGGCGTCGGCGCAGGACATCGCGCGGCTGATCAAGGCGTCGTACAGGGGCGCTGTCCCCTTCAAGGTGGCGGCGAGGGGACAAGGGCACTCCACGCGGGGGCAGGCGATGGCACGTGGCGGCGTGGTGGTGGACATGGCAGGGTTCAGAGAGAGGGGCAGTGGGGTGGGGATAAGGGTGGGCAACACGGTGGACCCTTCGGTTGGTTACTTTCACTACGCTGATGTCGGAGGGGAACAACTTTGGATCGATGTTCTTCACGCCACGCTCGAGCATGGACTTGCACCTCTCTCTTGGACCGATTACCTCTACTTGACAGTCGGAGGAACTCTCTCCAATGCCGGCATCAGTGGCCAAACCTTCCGCTATGGTCCTCAAATCTCCACCGTTCGTGAACTCGATGTCATCACTGGTATCACACTTTCTTTTCTCCTCACTATACTCACTCACTATATACCTAACAGTAACTCCAACAAACCTAAATATTCTTCTTTATATCACTTCAACCTTCAGATACAACTTCAACTCTGACGAGGAAATGACTGCATAAAGTGAAGTTTTATCTAAGTTTTCTTTATTGGGAGTGTCAAAGCTCTTAGATTTAAATAGTCGGTGTTTTAATATTGTGAGAATTTTTCATTGGGCACCTTGGAAAGTGTCACAGCTTGGAAAGGAAGGAAAGAGGGGGTTTGGGAGGGGAAAGGAGATAAAATAATGGTTACGATGAGTTGCTTTGAAAAAACAAAAATTAAGTTTTTTTTAATATTCATAACTCTAATTGAGGTAACCAACGTGCCGTGGTTGTGAATGTTTTCAGAACTTCATTGCAACTTCGGGTATTTTAAAGTGCCCTTTGTTCATATTTTAAAGGAAAGAAAATTGACAAGTGCTGTAATGCATCAGACTGTGATTGCGATTGAAATTTATAAAACCTTGCTTTTCGGACCTGTGTTCCTTGTTTTTTATTCGAATTATATGTGTTTGACAAACTTGATTTCGTTTTATATTGTTATAATCTAACACCGGAATCGAGTCTTGGTCTACAATTTTTGGTGAATGTTTTAGCAAGCATGTTTGAAAACTTCTTAACTGTGGATTCAGTTCACGCGGTGACTTGTTTTTTTAGAACATGTTCATATACTATTGGTCCAAGTCGTTCTTTCGTCAATTGTTTTATTAAAAACAATAACCGGCAGCTGAATTTTGATTTGAAATGTTTGTTAAAAGAACATGTGCATGCATGCAAGCAATTATATATATTATGATTATTATTGTTTTTGTTTTAATGAAGTTTTGGTTTGATTCAGGAAAGGGAGAATCTGTGACCTGCTCCTCTCAGACAAATTCGGAGTTGTTTCACGGTGTTCTTGGAGGTTTAGGACAATTTGGAATTATAACAAGGGCAAGAATTGCTCTTGCGCCAGCTCCCAAGAGGGTACGTTTAAATCTTCAGAATTGACTAGGACTTTGTCTTGTAGCTTCTTCTTCCAACATTTCACATAGTGACGCCAATTCTACATGCTATATTATTCAACCATCAAGCTTTACGGAAGCATCAAATGTCCTTGTCCTAAAACCTTTATGTCACCATTTTTCTTGACACACACATAAGTTTCACATTATGTCATCCATGAGAGACACACATGAAAACGAAAACCAGACGAGTTACAGGTGAACAACGTGGATTTCTTCAAATCGAAAACCCATTAAAATGTGTGCTGGAAAAATGTACCTATATCATATAACTCAAAGTCTTTTGAAATATACACAGTGACTAAACCGACCAATAATTAGGCTCCTATTACCCTCTCTCGTCAACGATTCAACCTCTAATTTTTTCTTTATAAAAAATCAACTGATATAACAACTGTATTTTGAAAATACTACCAAGAACATAGGCCCATACATTAATATGTTTCCACTAGAAAGGATAAGAAAGTTGGTGAGTGAGAAGATGGAATTGAATTTCACATAAGTACTCCAGCAGTACTATTTGATGGGACTCACTGCATAAACTATAATCATGTGATCATTATTGTTTTTCATTGGTACGATAATGAGTTAATTAATGATAGGGTGAATTTCTTTTATTTTTATTATTGGCAGGTTAAATGGGTTAGACTTTTGTACAGCGACTTTTCTGCTTTTACCAAAGACCAAGAACAATTAATCTCAATCACTGGAAGGAAACAAAACATTATTGGTCTGGATTATGTGGAAGGATCGTTGCTAATGCACCAAGGGCCCATAAATAATTGGAGATCTTCTTTCTTCCCTTTAGCCGACCATGGTCGAATAATTTCACAAGTAACTCAACACAGAGTCCTCTATTGCCTAGAAGTTGCCAAATATTATGATGGCCAAAGTGAAAACAATGTGGACAAGGTACGTCTCCATTCATGTGCAATTGCCTTCATGATGTGTCCTTTCGTTTCTCTTGTCCTATATATCTTCCAAATAACCCCTTGTCACACTCCATGTTATTATAACTTTAATGTTGTAAGTAACATTCTTATTTTCATGTTGGTGTAGGAACTCCAAGTTTTACTCCATGGATTGAGCTACATCCCTGGATTTTACTACGAAAAAGACGTCTCGTACGTTGAGTTCTTGAACAGAGTCCGAAGTGGAGAGTTGAAGCTACAGTCACAAGGACTGTGGGATGTTCCTCACCCTTGGCTCAATTTGTTCATACCCAAATCTCAAATCATGGATTTTGACTCGGGCGTGTTCAAGAACATCATCCTTAAACGAAACATCACCACAGGACCTGTCTTGGTTTATCCCATGAACAGAAACAAGTAATTGAGCTGAACTACTTAACTGATTAACCTCAATTTATGTCACTGTTGTTTTCTTTACTGAATTGAAATTGTAAAAACCTTGATTCAGGTGGGACAATAGGATGTCAGCATCAATACCAGACGAGGATATCTTCTACACAGTTGGGTTTTTGCATTCAAGTGGGTTTGATAATTGGAAAGAGTATGATACTCAAAATAAAGAAATTGTGCAGTTTTGTAATGATGCTGGGATCAAGATTAAGCAATATCTTCCCCACTACCGCACACAAGAAGATTGGACAAACCATTTTGGCCCTAAATGGAGGACTTTTGTAGAAAGAAAACACCAGTTTGATCCAAGAATGATTCTATCACCTGGACAAAGAATCTTTAACAATTAAACTAGGTTTTTTTATAATATTTTCCCCCCAAATAAAAAATATGGTGGGACTACCCTAAGTGTACACATAGGACCCAGAGTTGAGATGATAGGGTTTGTACTTGTTTTTGTTAAGAGGGTGGGGTTAAAAGCTGCATGACTTTGGCATATATGTAGATCAGGTTACACATACTTTAGATACGTTAGGTTGACAAAATCATGTGTGAAAGATGCACACAGCTAGCTGTACCTTTCTTTTCCCTCACTCTCTTTCGTTTGTCTATCATCATCACCACACACAGATCAATTCCATGCTTAGTTTTTCATCTGATAAAAAGTTTCAATTTTCATCTTCTTCTGTCTCTCAAATATGAGTTTATTAAGATTTCAAGTTTAAACTCATTGAGAGTAGTTTAGAACTTGATGAATATGTGGAGGGTTGATTTGATTTTGATCACGTTGTTCTAATCCTACATAAATTGTTAATTAATGTGTGCAATGAGTTTGTTTGGTGGCATTATTATTGCTATAGTTTTGGTTTTGCCTTCCTAATTTTGAACATGGGCACCCTAGCAATAATTGAGATCCTAGGTTAAGGAGGAACATCATTATTGTGTCGAAATTGAGAGTCCTAGCTGTATGGCATAATAATAAATCATCGTAGGTTGCTAGATAGATGTGATAACGCCAAATGCCTTCAAATACTATAATTAATCTCCATTGCGAGATCCTTCCTCTTAATTATATATCATTAAAAAGATTATGCTGCTTTACAAGAGAATACAACTCATTACTCCTTAATTAATCTAAAGAATCGTCCAATAAACAAATGCTGTTGTGTATAATCCATGAAGTATATAGTTTAAATCAAGTTCGATACAATTGTAATTTTTTTAAATTTAACAAAGTTAATTTAAAGTTCTGTATATCAACTTAAAATAGGAAAGATAAATAATGCATTAGTAAATAAAAAACTCACATGATATATATATATATATATATATATCCTTAAGTTTTTTAGATTGAATATTTTAATCTTTGATATAAAACTATTCATGACTAATTGATGTTAAAGTTTCTCAACCTATCACTTTAAAACATCCAACA
>Ga0214542_1001337_pt1 | contig 50241 bp, 17 predicted proteins | sample CNSS1metaG_FD_160096 | JGI IMG/M metagenome (GOLD analysis project Ga0214542, IMG submission 160096) | Root nodule microbial communities from cowpea collected in UCLA plant growth center, Los Angeles, California, USA - CNSS1 | ecosystem: Host-associated > Plants > Roots > Nodule | place: USA... | reverse complement strand
GACATGAGACTACAATTTTGTTGAGAATCCGCTTGAGAATCCAAGAAACTCAAATAACTAAAATGATGCTCTTCCATAATGAACTATAATAAAAAAAGAAATTTTAATAAGTAAATAACCCATCTAAATGCATAAAGAATGCAACACGTATCACAGAAAACGAGTGAATGCAACACGTATCAAAAATTCAAAACTAATTGCATGTTCATATTCAAAAATTGAAAAAAATTGAAAACTAATTGCATGTTCATATTCATTGCATAATTTAAGTTACAAAATTCACCAATCACACAGACTCACATTAAAAATTCACCAATAACACAATATACACACCAACACACAAAATCAAATTATGAAACGGAATACCATGAAACGGAATAGCTATTCCGTTTCACATCTTTAACACACGGATTATGTAATCCGTTTAGAAAAACAAAATTTTGGTTTCTATTTCATGTTCAAGTGTTTGGACTTCAAGTGTTTATGTGTTGGACAAAACATCCATACAAATAAGGAGCGGAAATTTCAACCAAATAAGTTATTCAATTGTGATACATATGCAATGATACGAAAATCATAATTTATACGAAACGGAATACAGAATCCGTTTCATACAGTTTTGAAACGGATTCTGTACTCCGTTTCATAAAAAAATTTGTAAATTTTTTTATGAAACGGAATACAGAATCCGTTTCGTACAGTATGAAACGGATTCTGTATTCCGTTTCATAAAAAAAATTGCAAATTTTTTTATGAAATGGAGTACAGAATCCGTTTCAAAACTGTATGAAACGGATTCTGTATTCCGTTTCGCATGCATTTTGATTTTTTTATTTAAACGGCTTTTGTATTCCGTTTTGTCAAAGTTTGAAACGCATTCCAGTCTCCGTTTCATAAAATATTTTCTTATATACGTTTCAGATCAAGAGCAAACAGAAAAAGAAAAAGTTTAAGTTGGGCTAACCTGGATGGAAACTACCACGAGAAAGATAACAGAGTTACTTACAACAACCTTCCTTCAAACAACGACACAACCTTCGATCACAATATGAAGAGCGGAAAGTAAAGACAGTGAGACAATAAACAACATTCTTTAAAAATAATAAATGCAAGTGATACAAACCGGAATAGGGACCACAGCAGAGAGAGAATGAACGAACAGCAGAGAGATTGAACGAATGAAGGAAACAGCAGAGAGAATGAACGAATGAAGGACAGACGAATGAAGGACAGAGAAATTAAAACTCTGAGGCACCACGAACCACTGAGAGAGCAAAAATTTAAATGAAAGTGAACACGAGATGGAGAAGAAACGAAACAGATTTGAAGAAGTAACGTTTTGGGGTGCAGGATGTTGGTGACGCAGTAAATGAAATTTACTGCGTCGTAACCACTTTCACCCACTCTCTCAACCGGTTGTAAATAAGGATATTAGAGTAATTTTTGGGGGTACTAAAGAATCGTTGGAGGTGCAGGGAGAAGGCCCGCCCCATGTGAGTATCTTTAGCCTTTCGCATTTTGGGGCTAAGAATATGGGCCTTAAATTGTGTGACTTCAACTCGGTTGCTGCTTCCTGCACCCCTTTTTCTCACAGCATCCCATATAGAGAGTTTTGAACTATGACTCAATCTTTATTAAATTGAATACCACTTCTAATAATAAAAAACAATGAGACAAGGAATTTTATCGGTATTATTTATTACCCTTCATTTTTTTAATAAGAACATCTCTCATCAGAAGTGTAGTTTGCTTTTTAAATGGACATTAGTTTTATAGATAGCATCCTAATGCAAAATTCACATACTATACACAATTTGAAAATCATTTTTTTTCTTAATTTAAATATCACAATTGAACATATCTCAAGTGTTCCAAAAATTAAATTTAAAGTTAAGTAATATCCAAATAAAAGATGGAATATATATATATATATATATATATATATATATATATATATATATATTTTATTTTTTTTTGTTGATAATGTTGGATATGATTCGTACTGTTTTTTGTTCTTATCATCCAACACAGTCTAAAGAGTAAATAAATAAAATATTGCAAATATATTATAGGTGTAGACGCGATATTTGCCAAGCCCGTTTAGCTTAAGGTGATACAAACCAGATTAAAAAGAAGCTCTACATCTGAAAAAGTACTTAAATATAAATTTTGAGTTTCTAATATCCAACCTATCTAAACATTTCTTAAAACTACGGTAAATATATTTTGTTTAATAACATACCCTCAATTAAATTTCTGAATATGCGTTCTTTCATGTTAGGTCTCAAAAATCTAACACTTATTCTCTGCAACTTGTACCGAACCTGGGTTTATTATCTCTGAACCCGTTATCAAAGTACTAAATCAGGATACAATATTATTAGAAATCCAAGTTTGAGTTTAGATTTTATATTGAACAAAAATGATAAAGTACACCACTATATAAGAATAAAGATTCATCCATTCATTATTTTAAGATTTTGAATTAAGAATGATATCAATATCTTATGTGGTTGAACTCACGTTTTATTAGTATTTATTCTCTTCCGTGACATGAAGTGTTGATATTCCTCCTTAAAAACCTAACAGATATTTATTATTTTTTTCCCTTCCCACTTCTCTCTTTTATAAAGATCCTGTAAACGACAACAACACTTTTTCAAACTGGTTCAAATAACTTTTTTCCGAACTCAGCCTATTTTTGGGCATGGAAGACCTGCATGAAACTTTTTCAAAGGCTAATAATAAGTAAATAGTTTAAATATTCGAAATTGTTTTCACATCTTCTCTCACAAGATCCTTCGATTTCTATGCATGCACGTATTCCTTAGGTGCCACTCTTCCACTACAGATTGGTCCTTTTTCCATGCTTACCCAAACGTTAGACACTAGAAAATAATAATGATATCAAAGTGTAAAGTCTTTGTCTCGCACTATCATAATCACAACTTCAAATTCCCTTGTTCATCATGATAAACCTGATCCCAAAAACACTTGCAGTTTTCTCAAATCGTTGGCCACATATTGCGTTCCCAAGTCTTGACTAATGATTTTTCTTGTCCAAATGTGCAGGAACCAGACAGAGACCTGAACTTTGTAAGAAATGTAAAAGCATTAGAGAGAGGGAGAATAAAACGACAATAAGACATTCTTGTTATTAGTACAATTTGGTTAATAGTGCTATCAAACATGTTTGTTTTCAAGGGTGTATGAAATGTCCTTACCTTATCTGAAGCTTTGCAATAAGATGATAATCCATTTGAACCAACCCAATATCTCTATACCAAGTGTTTTTAGGCGCATTTGCACAAACACATGGTGAGAAGAAAAAACTAGATATCTAGAAGCTACCAATTCAATGCTTAATGGACTTAATCTATTCAATATATTTCATGACCCGGTAGGTGAGGTGTTAATTTTTAGTTAACATGTTAATTGAATCGAGCAATAAGAGACCAACCTATTGTCAAAAGATTTGATTTCATGATTTTCAAAAAGCAATGTCATCACTTTTGGGATTTGGGATATATATCTACACATTAATCATAAAATTATAATTAATATCTTTTGACAAATAATCTTACACAGAAATTAAACTAACCACACACTTTGATTAGTTTTTGTTGATTACATAAACTAGACTAGAAGTGCTTAAATAATAAGTTTATCTATCTTAGTCAAGTTGACTGTATATATATTTTTTAAAAAGTGATTCAACTTATTTCTTTTTAAAAAATTGAAAAATACATAATTTTATCCAACCAAATCAGTTAGTAGAATTGACTGACAAGATAGTTTACTTAGTTTAAAAGAAAAATATATAAAAATAATAATAACATATATACTATGGTTTGTAACCGTAAATTCAGATAATCAAATTGAAAGCAAGACATCAACGAGAATTAGAAAAAATATTAATAAAAGTTTAGAACATAGTTGGCTTGACTCATCTCACCAAGCAAATTAAGTGAGTCTAACTAAGACTAAGTATTAATAACATAAATTAAAAATAAATAAAAAAAGGAAAAAGTTAACATGTTCCAATTCAACTTACTTTGAAAACTTTTTTGGGTCGGGTTAATCCATGGAGCGGAGCACTTTCAATACGAAAGGCAACAAATTACGTGTCCAAAAAGAAGAGCAGCCAAAAAAGAGATCAAAACACGTGTACGGCAAGAACGCCGTTCCCACGCATCAGAGTCTGAACAAGGTACGGTACAGGAGGAGATAGCGCCACGTGTCCAAAAAATCTGCATTTTGCTTTCAAGGTACGCTCACGGAGGTGGTGCCACGTAGCCATAGAGAAACCCAAAACTCCAAAGGAAAAGACGACGTAACGGTGATACTATGTTTGAGTCGGGGGCATGTGTCGCGCGCTCATTGGCTGTAGTTGACAGAGTGACAGATTCGTGTCTCCTGGGAACTGATTTGATTGGACGCGAAATGTTTTTGTTTTTTAAAGAAAAATGGGAACTTTGAATATTGATAATGAAATGAATGGGAATTTAATTTTTTGTCAAAAGGAAATATTCGAAGTGAAGAATGAAAGATGGGCACGTTGTGTTGTGACTGTAGATGACACTGACTCAACCTAACCCTATCGTTCTCAATTCTCAGCTCAACTTCATGGCTTCGGCTTTCTTTCTTCTTCAACTCACTCTCTATATTTATATATCTATATATAATAATACACCATATTAATTCTCATGCTTTCATTTTATATTAAACAATTTTCTTTCAATTTAATATTCTACTAATAAGTCTAACATAACAACTCCAAGAATGTCTTGTTCAACCATGATACATAATTTTATCGATTAGCCTTCAGTTTTCAATTTATTTATTTATTTTTTATTTGAGATTCAAAAGTTACGTTTTCTTTATTGTGAGTTAATCTAGGTCTATCCAAATTTAACAACTTGCTGAACTGATCCAAGGCTAATTCTTATATAGGATACAAAAATTTGTGTTCAATGTTAACATAACATGCACGGTTTTTCGTTATAAACCTTCATTAATATTCCATACATTCCGTTTTTAAAAATAAACATGTAAATGTCCAAGTCAACATTCCTAGGCACTTTCACATTTGAATGTTTTTTAAATTTCATATTGAACTATTTAATACTAATTTTGCACCAATTTAAAACAAACCACCATGACTTCTTAATTATAAAGACATTAATATAAATTCATTGATGTTTTTTTATGGAATAGGAGTTGACAAATTGAGTAAAAACGTAAGTAAAAATCACCCATAAGTTTAATGTTTATAAATTTTAAATTGAATGTGATGTTATATTTACTTGTTTGATTAATTCGTGGGTATAGATAGATTTCGTGGAATATTTAACACTTTTATTTTTAATAAATTATATATAAATGGTAATTAGGTGAACTACTCCCTAATATTGGTGGAGACAAGTTGTTTTAGATAATTTTTGTTATATATGTTAGTTTAATATAACATTACAAGAATAAACATAGAATACTTTTTATTAAATAATTTATAGGTTTTTCATAAATATTTCCTACAATGCATAATATAACATTAAAATAATAAACATAAGTTTTAATTAATTTCTTATGTTTGTTCATATATTATTATTGAGCTGTGTTAACTAACTAATTTTCACTTAAGTGATATATCACACGAGTAACACCATCATATGCATATTTTTTTCAATCAAATTTTACATTTTTGCTTTGATCCTCAATAAATGTTTTTCTCATTATGGTCTTTCGTATTATTATTTTTTTATTTCTGTATTGATTGTTTATTCATTATTTCAAATTCTTTAATTGATGAATTCTTTGTTAGGTTATCATGAGTGAATATAACACATATACTTTTTTTGAACAATTTATTTTGAAAAAATATAATCAATGTGATGCAAAGAGGACTATTCCCTTCAATTAAGGTTTCCACCTCCTATTTCTTATAATTTTTCCTATTTTATATAGTTAAATCCAACGAGAGTATAAAACAGTATTTTTTTTTATTTTTTAAAGGAAAAATTAATCAATATGATGTAAATAGTGTTGTTTTCCTTTTACTAAGGTTTGAATCCATTTTTTTCTTTCAAAATTTCTTATTTGACGGAGAAACTCGTACAAAACGAAAAATCTTGGAAAATATTTTACATGTGTCTATTTTTATCTTCTTCTAGTTTCAGTGTTGAATATGGAATGCTTAAAAAAAAGGTGATGTGAATCCTAAATGAAGGAAAACAACGTTCATTATTTTACGTTGATTAATTTTTATTTGAAAATAATTTTAAAAAGTACATATTTTATTAGTTCTATTAAGCTATTAGCTTAATCACTTAACAAATAACCAGCCACTTCAAATATGTAAATAAATTATAGAAACCAAAATAGTAATAAAAAATTTGTAGGGTCATCAAAAGTAAGATTTTTTTTTTTTATTAAGGACAAAAACAAAATGTAAGAGCTTATTGAGAAAAAAAGAAGAAGATCTCATATGTGAACTAATCAAAGATCATTTAACAAACAACTCATAATTTATCATGTGGAGGTAAAGGGTATAAAACAAAACTGAAATACAAAGTTTACGAATGTCTATAGCGGAAAAAAAAACAAATATTAAGAATCGTTTTGACAATTTATTTAATTCATATTTTTACTAAAAACATTTAATGTATCTAAAATATAAAATATTTAATGTTTATTTTTGAATAGTAATAAACACTTGCTAATATATTTAAACACAGTATTGTTATGATCAATTTGTCTGTGTTTTATCCTTAAAAGCGATATTATGATGAATAAAGAGAAGATTTATATATAAACTGTCTCTAATCCCATTTTCTAATTAGCCTTAATTTTTTTTTTCTATGAATCCAACCGGTTTCAAACAAAAGTACTAAAAAAACATAAAGATTCTTACATGTAAACACTATTTGGTGATGAAAAGAAAAGAACAAAAAAACACTTGAGCATTAACTTTAATGTCTTAACCACGCAATGATCTTTTATGTGACAGTTCTAATTTCTTACTCAGATTTGGTGCATCTTTGGACACGCATTTTTAACTCACGTGTCTGCAAATTTTTATGTCAAATGTTAATAAAAAGACGCAAAAGCAACAATCGAAAGTAGCCTTTCCAAAAATTTTCCAAAACACGTTTTTATTCGTATCATATTGCTTCCTAAGTACAACCACAATTTTTTGCCACCAAAACATAATCTTTTGTTGCTTTTATCAAACACGATGTTGTAAGAGCCTCATAGGACAAGTCATTTTTAAGTGCGTTTTAAATGTTTTGAAGATTAAATTCATGACCATTAAAGATTATTCCATTCACCAATACCATAACTTGTTTTTTCTTTTTTCCAATCTCTTTTTTTTTACTTCATGACTTACCAACTAATCGAAGCAAGAAACATTATATAAACCTGAACATTCTTGAGTCTATGGTGGTGCTTTTGAATCAAATGAACTAAAAAACACACACATGAATCATGCTAACAAGCCAGAAATAAAAAAATCTTGACTAAATGTCTAAACGCAGAAGATTTGTTAAAGAAATACTAATATTATAAGATAAAGTAAAGAAAAACTGTAGGAATATAATAATAGTGATTTGATGAATAAGGTAGCGCAGCAAGTATTAAAGTAGGATAAATGAAGAACGTGATTCATGAAACCGACACAACTCTAGGACAAAACGTTGAAGTTAAAATAATGATGACAGCGAAAACGACCTCATGAATATCAAATACTGCATTCTCACTCACATAAATCATTAAAATTGTGATTAAATAAACCAGAAATGATGAGGGGTGATGACAGAATATGATATATATGATTATAGAAGTTATAATTGAAGCACTGAGCAAAAGCAAGCCACAGAAGCCAAGCCAAGAGAAAGAAGGCTCGGAAGCAAAAGTAGCGCACAACACAAAGTTTATCTGAAAAGCTAGAGATAAAAAAATAGATATAAGAATAAACGTCACTGAGATAGAAAAATGGGTAATATTCAGAAGGTACAGGTGGAAGAACATTGTGTGTTAAGGTGTCAACAGGACCAATGAGTTTTGGATATAAAGCCAGCAATTGGGGACTTCACTCTGACCACCATGATAGGAACTCCAATAAGCAAAAGCCAATTGATACTTGCATATCACAAAACACACACACACACACTCACACACTCTCTAAAAAAATCCCCTATCACCTAACTCACCTATCTTCAACTCAACCCCTTTAGTCTCAGAGTGTTACATACACTTACAGAACATGGAATATACTTATTCAGCAGAGGGTGCAGAGGCAGAAACTTACACCAGTAGCAGCACCACCCCATCAAGTGCCATGAGATCATCAAAGAAGAAAGCCAACAACAACACAAGAAGGTTCAGTGATGATCAAATCAAATCATTGGAAACCATGTTTGAGACAGAGTCCAGGCTTGAGCCTAGAAAGAAGTTGCAGCTCGCAAGAGACCTTGGATTGCAGCCACGACAGGTTGCTATATGGTTTCAGAACAAGAGAGCTAGGTGGAAGTCAAAGCAACTCGAGAGAGACTATGGTATACTACAATCCAATTACAACAGTTTGGCCTCACGCTTTGAAGCTCTCAAGAAGGAAAAACAAACATTACTAATTCAGGTACTTTAGATTTGTCCTTCAATTAGAATTGAAGTTTTAACTTCATTAATTGGCTTGTGGATATGAAGATTTTGTATCTGTTGTATCAGTTGCAGAAGCTGAATCATCTAATGCAGAAGCCATTGGAGGGAGGTCAGAGTAGGACACAAGTTGAAGCTGCAAACAGCATGGACAGTGAATCAGAAAATGGAGGCACCATGAAATGTGAGGAGGAGGAAAAGCCAAGCCCATCAGTGGAAAGATCAGAACATGTGCACGGTGTTCTGTCTGATGATGATGGTAGCATAAAGGTGGAAGATTTTGGCCTAGAAGATGAACATGGTCTCTTGAACTTTGGGGAGCATGCTGATGACTCCTTGACTTCACCAGAAGATTGGAGTGCTTTTGAATCCGATGGTCTCTTAGGCCAAACGACCGGTGATTACCAATGGTGGGATTTCTGGTCCTGAATGAAACAGAACAACCAGAATTTTTGTGAAGGAATATGTATGCGTATTAATGCTTCATGTTTGGTTCCATATTTTGCATGCAAATCTTCACATCTGGATGCAGCTAGTTATAGCTTCTACATTTTTTAGCAAAATTGACGTTTTTCTTTCTCTCTCTCTCTCACTCTCTCTCTATTGAACAAGTTTCCAAATACAAACCAAATTAATAAACAAGGAAACATCATGAAACGCGACCTGAGACAAAAGCAGAATAAAACCAAATTGTTCAAACACTTCAAGAAGGAAAAATCTTAATTATTAATGTCTGATTCACTGAGGTACATTGCTGCAACTACGCAATTTATGAAACTGTTATGTTTCGTTCTCTGAGGGCAATTTGGAACATGAAAGTTCGTTCACACCAGATGCTATCCAATTTGAAGGGCCAAGAAGTGTTCATTGCTTATGAAAATTGATGGCCAAATTGCAGCCAAAGGGCTATTCCAAAATTTAATTAATATTCAAAAGAAGACATAGAATATTCCATTATAAGCAAAAATAAATTTCATTCGGCATGTGAAATATCAACAAGCTCTTCAATGCATTTCAGATTCTCACTGTTACTGTAAGCTGGAGCTGAAATCCTGAAACATAGCATAAACCTCTGTTACACTTTCACAGCATAAACCTTGCAAGACTTTAACAAAATCTAGTGACTAAGAAACTCTGTTATGGCAGAAGAGGAAGTGAGAGCAGAAAAGGAACATATTGGCATTGATAATGAAAAATAATTTTTAAATAAACATTGTAGTTTATGACATATCAGTATTTTCGTTTTCACCTTCTTGCTTTTATTGTTATATTTTAGTTTGTATTATTTATCTTTTTTCATTTTAACTGTAATGTCACGAATCCTGTTTATGCCATGACTTACAAACAGACTTGAAACAGTAATCCAAAACTAAAATCAAATTCTTCTAACGAATCAAAGATTTTATAATGTTATAGAGACTAAATCAACTAAGTCAAAAAATAAAACAATAAATTCATGGAACCAAAACAAATAAAAAATATAAAGGTCAAATAAAAACGCTCATATATCATGAAAACTGAGTTATTTAAAAATATATATGGCACATGTACAAAATTTGTAGGGTTAATAATGTTTTTAGTCCATAAATTTTAACGTAAAATTAAAATTTGTCTATATCTGAAATTTTGATATATTTTGATGTTCAAATTTTAAAAATAATAGATATAATTATTTTAACTTAATTATATTAAATTTTTAACATAATAAACATGTTTCAGGTTAATATTTGAAGAATTTACACTATTTAGTATGTTTTCAGCTTCAAAATATATCAAAGTTTCAGATAATATAAATACCAAATTTCAACGAATTATAGTTAACCAAATTTTCTATAACACTTTCTTTTCTTTACTCATCTCCTCGTGTCAAGAAATCTATCGTGTAATCTTCTCCTTTGTTTTCTTACTTTTCTTCTTACTAAACACTATTTTTGCAGAAAAAATTGTAGAAAACAAAAATTTTCTAGAGAAAAGTATGAAATAAAAGTCAAAACTAGAGTGCTAGGAAGTTAGTTGGAATTCAGAAAAGTTAAAAATGTACTACATTTTATTTTTCTTTTGTTTTTTCTTGATTTCTTTTAGTAAAAGGGATAAAGACCACCAACGAATGTTTTCTACGTTATACAATGCTTCTGCTTTTCTAAATTTCTTGTTTAGTGCAAACCGAAATGCTTTAGCCCTAAAACCAAGCATGCCCTTTATGGTAATTGTCCGGGGAGAAAACAAAAAGAAGAGTAATTCTAACGTGTACCTTTAAGATAGTGTGCATGCACCTCTAACCCTGTAAGTAAATTATAATTTTAAAATGAAATATTTAAATTAAATTATTGCATTAAAAATTTAAAGTGATATAAAAAATTAAAAAAAAACACTGCTACAATATACTAAATTTTGTAAAATTAGAATTAAAATTTATACAAAATAACAATTATGTTAACTAATTAAGTTACACGTCTAAAATTTATATCGTTTCATTTGAATTTTTTTTTTTCATCATGTCAACACTAAACAAACTTAAGTCAATACCAAAAAGTAAAAAAGAAATCATAAAAATGAAAAAAAAACCGATAATTAAAACTAGAGTTGATTAAACTTACAAAAATGAAAGGAAATTAAATTCTAAATATTATTACTTTTCTCAAATCTAATAGTTACAAGATACTATTTTTGGCTAGATTCATGCACACAACTTTAAAAGCTTTAAAGGTACATTACAAAAACCCTGGTAAAAGAGTACAAATATATGGATTTGATGTAGTGAAGAATGATTAACTTTTGGAAACGATTAATTTTTATTGTTTTTACTATAAAAATTAAATCTTTTTAAAAAATACTTATATTTAATGTTCCGTGATCTTTCAAACTCGAAAATGAGAAGGATTTTGGATTCTTTGTTAGAATTTTTGATGTGCTGTTCTTTTATTGTCTTCATTATCGTTAATTTTAACGTTTTAAAATATATTAAAAATATATTTATATTTTTAATGTTCAGATGACAATATCATAAATACTGGTAGAGAATCTGGATTTTTGGAGAAGTGCATAATCGTGGGATGGAGAAGTGCATAATCGTGGGATAAAAAAAAGGAAAAAATGAAACACAGTAAAAACGGTGAATTTTGCATGTCTGAGTGTTGTCGTTTTGATGATGGCCAAGTAGGTATTGTATTGTATCTTTCGGTGCCGTTTCCAGTTAATTCAGTTTTTAGGTCATCATGTCCAATCCATTTCAATATTAAAGGCCATAAACACATTCTGTTTCAAGTACCAATATATTACTTATTTAATGATCTTCAAAATATTTAAATATTTTGAAATTTCAAAATAAATGCAAACCTGAGTTTGCTACCACCAATTTTCTCACATTTCAATTATTAAATAAGAAAAAAGACGGATATATATTTTGGTTGACAACATTAATTAGAATCAAAATTTGGTAGTTCCACAACTTATTTAGTTAGTTCTCCTGATTTGGTAACTTTGAATTAATTATTTTAATTAATAAAAGGGTGTGTTAGAGAATATGTTTCTAATACTGTCCATTCAATAACGTTTTCCACCATTAATTCCTACAAATTTTGTAATTTAGGCAAGGGACGACTACGTGTGGATTCTCTACCGACTCAAACTCAGATACTTGAAAACATAAAAAATTGCAAAATAGACAAAAATTAAAGAAGTATCTTTTTAAAATAAACTGAAACACGTTCACCTACATATCAAGAAATAGAGTCTATAGAAATTAACAAAAGTTTTTATCTCAAATCTATAATATTATCAAAGTTACACTTTAACTTTAAGTTGTGACTCTGATACCATGTTAAAAAAATTGATTTTAGACTTAAGTTAGTTTTCCAGAAAGTTTTACGTGTGGATTCTATATTGTTGATTGAAAAAATTATGATACTTGTAAAATTAAAAAGTTGTAAAAATACAAAATTATTTAAAAATTATTTTTCTAAACTAAACTAGATAAAACACTTTGCCTGTAAAAAAAAGTTTATATAAATTAACAATTGTCTTTATTTCAAATCCAAGAAGATTATTTAGAGATTTTAACTTAACTCGACACATATTAAAAAATTGATTTTAAATTTAACTTAATTTTATAAAATTAATCTGTTAAATAAGATTTATATCTATTTATATATCATAAAATTTTAACAAACATAAACAAAAAGATGCTAAAATTTTTTAGCAGAGTCTCTTAATGTCAATGTATGAAATGGATGATACCATTTTTATTTATTTGATATTCCATAATTAGACATAAACAAATTTATAAAATATAATCTTATTTTACAATTTAGTCTTATAAAGTTAAATTAAATTTAAAATTTATTTACTAATAATGATTGATTTTTTTTACTGCAAGTCTCCTTCAATTTTTAAGAGACATATACTTGTGATATATATAAATAAATAAAGAGGATAAAGTTTCGATAATAAACAAAAGACATAATGTGAAACATGTAGGAACAAAAACATCACTACTGCTATTTATCAGCAACAAAGAATGCACGAATAGCAAAGCAACAATTCAATAACAGCAATAATATTTCGGAAAATATTTTTTGACTACTTAATTTTGACAATTTTCTCTAATAATCTTAGGTGTTATTTTTTAAATGATTTTTCATTTTTTTTTCTCATTTTCAATATTCAAAAACGATTTAGAAGATAACACCTCATATTGTAAGAAAAAATTATTAAAATTTAGCAGTTAAAATAACATTATCCTAGTATTTTATATAGAACATCGATGAAAAATGCCATTTATGCAGGATTTTAAGAAGGCAGTTCCGTACTCATCATCATTTTCTGTTAAGAAAATGTTAACACTTTAAAAACCGATGCAATTGCATGCAATAAGAGTAAAGGAACCTGTTTGCAGAAGTGATTGTGAGTAATCTAGAGGGTGCATGATAAACGCTCACATTCATAACAACAGTGTAATTTTTGTTCACTTTAATAACAATATTCTTTACTTTTAGATGTTACGGATATGAGAAAATGAAGTTCCTATTTATTAATTTGTTCTCTTTACCATGAAAAGCAGAATAGAATGATATGCTATCATCAAAAGGTTGATGACAAAAATCTTGCATTTCTTTTGTTAATGTCAACATCGAAGAGAATAATCCTTCTCTCTCTGTCACATTGTTGACTGTGTTTGATGGTTTTAAATGTTCCACAACACGTGGATAAGCTACACTCTATTAGTTCGTAGAGAATAATATATAAATGTTGACATGAACTTATATATTTTGATGCCTTGTTTCTGACATAAAACAACTGGTGCATTGAAGCAATGTACTACCTCCAAGATTTTTCAGTTCCTGATATAGTTTATGGATCCTGCAGAAGATCCTTGAGAGTTTGGTCATTATTAGGGTTAAATAATCACATTATGTAGATGTCTTTTTTTCTTCTTTGGTTATCAGATGAAGGTATCTGAAAAATTGGGTGTGTATCAGTAGAAAATGCTGATATTCTGTGTCATCTTCTTATGCAGCACTTGTATTGTAGAGAATGTTCATATTCCATGACATTGTTATCTACTATATGTCTCAACAATTTTAGCTAACAAAGAAATCCTTAATGTTACCAAATTGTAGTTACCAAAAAGATTGATGTTTTACTTCACTGTCTTATAAGATTGGACACTGAGGTGAAGAAAGCTGGTAACAGTGTTGGTCAAAAAGGCATAGAAAACAACATTAAATAATACAGAAGAGACTAAATTATAAAAGTATACTTATTGTAACACATAAACAACAATTTGACAAATTGACTATAGAAAAAGTTGTTTGACACCGTTTAACGACTATTTAACAATTTGTATAATAATAAAATAGTTTTAATAAAAGTTAATTTTTATATTTTTAGAAAAAAGAGAAAATAAACAATAGGAAGGATACTTTCAAATAATAAAAATAAGTAGTGTCAAAATCTCAATGTCCTTAAGTAATTATTTACTGGTCTCATATATAAAAACGTTGAGCAATTATCAAATTAATATAATTATATTGCAGTTAGCAATTTTGTTATTTGGGAGATAAAGTATAGGAAAGTTGGTAGCTGAGTGACACGTTGTCAAAAAAGTCATCGAAAACTAACGTTTGTTTTTTGTCATTTTTTTTATAAATATACGTATAGAAATTAGACAATATTGCTCATACATTAAAATTAGATTGTACATAAATTAAAAATAAGTTTTAAAAGAAACTATTGGTTAATTTTAATTTATAAAAAAAATAGTTTTATTTTGATTTGATTTTAATAAATACTTTATAGAAGACTTTAGAGAGACCCTTAATTTCTATCTTGACGTGGTTTAACTTCTTCCATACATGTTCATTTCCTTGTCAATTTCAAAAGGATGGGAATCCTTAAGTGTGACAAAAAAATAGACTAATTAATTAATGTGTCCCACTTTTTTGTTGTTGCAATAAATATGTTCCACAATAATTATGTTTTGTGTCTCTCTTTCATAACATGATGTTTTCACGAGTAGATGTTGTTCACGAAGACTAATAATATCTTTTGCTTCTTCTTAATCAGCTTTTTTTTTTTTTTTTATTTTAAAAAAAATTTTTTTTTTTTTTTTTTTTTTTTTTTTTAATGTAAAAAAAACTTCTGAACTCATAGTTACTGAGATCAACCAGTTAGTTAATATATTGAGTTTTCAGTTATTTCGAAACAAAAGGAATTAACGTCCGAATAAACATATTAAAATTAGATCTTTAAAATGTATGTGAAATATTATTAATGATATTTGTAATCATCATTATAAAAAATTCAAATCAGTTTTTTAAATTGTCTTCACTCTCATTTATTGTTTACAAAAATTTACCTCAATATTACATACATATTTTGTTATTTAATTTTAATGTTTGTGAGACTTTTCCTAAAAAATATCACATTTAATGATTTTAATGTTATTTCCAGCTTCAAAGAAGCCCATATACAATTATTTACACAATAAAAGAAAGGGCTTTTTTTCTTATACCTCCCTTTTTTCTTTCTGCACCTCATACAGTTTGTAATTTCTAAATTACTTTTTATTAAAATTATAATAAAAATACTTGCATCTTTTTTTAATATTTTCTGTATTGAGTATTTCAAAAATATATTCTAAAACATTGATCTGAAATATATTAAAAAATATATTTTGAATTGTATATTTCAAAATATATTAGCGAAAATAACTTTCAAAAAAGATTCTTCTAAACCCTCCTCACTTCTTGCCCTAAACCCTTACCGCATCTTCTTCCAAACGGCGACGTCTTGCCTCAAACCCTTATTGCGTTTCCTTCAAACCCTCTCAGTTTCATCCTCTCCAAACCGCGGTCGAACCATCTTCAAACTCGTGGCCCTTTGAGCTGTTTGGTACGTTAACATGCCTTTCCATTTCCCTGGCTTTGTGTCCATGATTTCTCTTTTTCTGTTTTGCGAGTCCAATCGTCGAATTTTAATTTGCATTGCTGTGTATAAGATGTTCCTTTGGGTCTGTATAAAGATTTTGATATTTCATTTCATGGAACGAGTAATGTCCATATGAAGTTTGTACAACAAAAGAAAAAATCCAGTTTGTGTATATTTTCTCTTTTTGATTTTGATTATGTATGCTTGATATTTTCTCTTTTTTGTATTGGTTCTGTTTTGCACTACATTTTCTAGATTTCATTCAATCCAAGTTAGTCATAATAAATAGACTATTAGGCTACATAAATCATGTTAATCAAGGTTCATCCAGTTAAAAATTCTATTAAAATTCTCTAACAAGTTGGCCGATGAGGAGATTTATGTAAAATAACATCACTTATCTAGTAGTAAAAGTCATAACTGATGAAATTTATGTATAATTTTCTAGATTTCATTCATAACTTCTGTTGTGCTTTTCTGATTTTAGAATTTACCCATACTAGTTTCAAAACCCATTTTCTGATTTCCTCGTTTTAATTCTGTTTTAGTTCAGTACAGCTGTTCAGTTCAATTGATTTTAATATCTGTACTAGTAATGTATACATTGTTACCTTGGTTGATTTAGCACTCATCTTACTTGCTGATTTTGTTCTTTGACTAGTATTTGTACTGGAAAAAATAAACATGGCTCAGTGGTAAGCTGCTGCCACAAGGAGAGTGGTTTTGTTTAAACTTTCTGACACAGTTGAGATTTTATCAATGGAAGATCCAATTAAATGCACTTGTTTATAGGAATAAAATTCTCAAAATCCTTTTATTTTATGCAGAACTCATACCAGTTCAAAAATAAGTTTATTTCACCACTTGAATTAAAAGAAAAGAGTTGATTTATTTTTATTTTTACAATCACATTTAGAATTTTAGTTTATTACTATATGGATGAATTGTGTCGCATTTATGTTCATAGGCTATATAATAATTTCTGATTAAATTTTCATCAATACACATACAAAAGATGTTGTTTCTGTCACAATCAATAATAAAAAGAATTATTTTAATATGCGTTTTTCATTTCCAGTTTATATTTCAAGTTGTTTTCAGATTTCTTGTTTGATTAGAATGGTAGTTAATTCAGTTTTGATAGGTTTTTCAGTTCTTCATTGCATTTTCATTCCAACACTGCATTAGCATATCAGATTTCATTTAAAATCAGTTTTGCATTTCAATTTCATGATGCCTAGTTTCAATTTCCTGTTCTATATGCTTTTCACTGTTTCAGCACTAGTTTTCATTTTGGTTTTTCTCTTTGGTTTGAGCTTCTTGTTTTAGTTTCATTTTCTAGTTTCAGATTTAGTTTTTACATTGTTTCTTTGAATCATTTTCCTTGCAGTAGCTGCTGTAGTTGAGTCCTTATGAAATAAAACTGTCGATGTAGTTTAGTCTTATGATTTAATTATTCATTATGTTTGTGTGTCTAATTGTCATTGGATTTATTATGACAGGTGAGCACTATTCTTTTGGATTATTCTTGCTTTGATTCTGGTTGTCTTGCATCAAGATTAGGCCATCTTCTTCTGTCTAAAGTAGCAAGTTAGTGTTATTTTGGTTGTGAAACGCATTTACATTTACTTTTGAATTATTAGTGAACCAAGTATGTTTAATTCACTGTTTAACATATTGTTCTTTTTATATGGGCTAAATTCATTTGTAAGTGCTTCTACGTTCTAACTTCTGTTACAAAATGTAATTCATCTTTTAGCTCGACCAGTTGTCTTCTTTAGCTTGTAACAGTGGATGTAAACACCACTGTTTAACTTCTATGTTGTAGATTAGTTTCATCATGGCATTCTATCGTCCCAACCACCAACAGAATGGACAAACTGGTGGTGGAGCGAGGCAGGCTTTGGCCTCAATTCTACAAACTAGAGATGTGATTATTTAACTCTAACACCAGCTAAATTAATTGTTTTCAGAAAATTGACCTTTTTTAATTGTTAATTGGTTATTGAAACTATAATTTTATTCATGTAATAGTATTTTCAATTATTAATTGCTTAATGAAACTATGAACATTAAAGGTGATGGAGAAGGAGTGAACTAAATTTCCAAGGTTTAGTACAAAGTATATAAATGGTCTTGAGTCATTTCTTGATTTTGCTTACATTAGAGGAAGACCTTAAGGATGAGAGATGTTATGTTCATGCGTTAAATGTAAAAATTGTGTTTGGGCAAGACTAAACATGGTCTATGATCATTTAATTGTCTCGGGATTTCTAGAAGGGTATGATCTTTGCATTCACCATGGAGAAGAAATATACCTTTGCCTACTAATAAAGGTGAAGACATGATTGATAATGAAGATTCACATGATGATATTAATGCCTTATAGTATGACACATTTAGAACTGGGGTAGAAGCAAATGAAGGCAAAGAGGGTCCTAACGATGAAGCTAGAAAGTTCTACCAATTGATTAATGATACAATTTAAGAACTCTACTCTGGATGTGAAAGCTTTTCCACCTTATCTTTCATCATTTGGCTATACTTATTAAAGTGTCTTCATGGTTGGAGCAATTCTTCATTCACTTATCTCTTACAATTACTAAAAGAGGCCATGCCTAACTTGAATATTCCTGAATCTTTTAACAATTTAGTAAATTGTGTGGCCTTAGTAAAAAAAACATTGCCTATAACCTAAGCCCTCAACCATATCCTTCACGTCTAGAACACCGTTGCCAAAGTGTTGTCCAAAGTTTAGGCCACAGTCTTTTAACTTCAGTCCACACTTTTTAGTTGTTGTCTAAAGCGAAAAATGATATAGTGAAAGTGACACGTGTTGCATCAAATTCATGCACACATCAATTTTGAATTTGTGTTTGAGTTTGGGGCACCTTAATTTGTCAGTTGCTACCTTAGATACTTGTTTCTTATATGTTTTTATCTGCAGATGTGAAGAGAATATCAAGCTCATGGTGTTACTTGTTAGTAATCTTTGGTGAAATTATGCTCTGAAACATTATCACACTGATATTAGATATTAGAAGCCATTGGTTTCTGGCGATGTGATTTTTTTAAAATCATACACTGTATGTTACTCCTTTTTTTTTTCTAGAGCAGAAGCACTTGGGAAATGCTACTTTCGTATTGAGTGCATTGGTGATTAAGCTATAAATCCTTCTATAGGACCTTACCCTTGATCACCCAAAAAAGGGGCAGGGACACCCATAGAATATCTGATACTTGAACTAATTCAGGCGTACATTGACATGAAGATTAGAACCTTGGGCACTTGGATTTTATTGATTTAATTATGACTACCTTGGATATAGGTACATGTGTTGTGTTATGAAGCTATGACTATTGTAGGTGTCTTGACTCTTGATTGTTATTGCACCTCAAGCCTTTGCTTAAATGATGTATTCTTTCAAATCTTAGAAAAAATAGCATTATTGTGTACTTGTATAAAATTGATCTTCAAAATTTTCTGAATACAAAATTAGGGAAGAAATCATGACAGCAATAATAATTAAATTGAATATAGAAAATATTTTTCCTAATAAACTAGTCATTTGTATTTCTGCTGAAGAGAGTGTAATCCTCTCTCGTTCATATTATATATTTATTTCTCTTGCTTCATTTTCTGCATCTGATGGTTCTGCATACATCCAGGATGAAGATGTCATTGGTTCGACCTCTCTTGACAAGGCGAGGATTCAGCACAAGCTCTGAGAACCTTGTTGCTTCTGTGCTCTTTGAGAGACTGCCGGTGGTCATTCCGAAAATTGACCCTGTAGTTTACGCATTTCAAGAATTCTCGTAAGTTTATCTCTGATTTTGCTGACTTAAATATTATGCTATGCTTGAATAAAAAGAATTTCTAGGAAAGATAAAATGAATTGGGTAATTTGAGCTTCATTGAGTCTTGGGTTTGTAGTCATAGAAGAACTTGAAAGAATTAATCTTAAAGGAAGAAGATTCTTGTTCCATTGACTGATTTGAAACAGTACATTAATCTATACAGAGAACTCTAATTCTAAAGTAATAATTACAAAAAGATCTCTAGAATCTTCTAACAACCTCTAGTAATGCATTTAATATCAACCTAACAACAGAAGATATTATTTCATTTTTCAAAGAAAAATATGTGCTTCTGGAGGACTGTAGAGTAGGAATGGATGTCATGTTAACCCGAATTGTTCAACTTAGACTCTTCTCCTTTTATGAATTTGGTGATTTGTAAACTAGATGGAGGGTGATGTTTTGATAAATTCTAGTGATGAATTTCTTATTTTCCGCCTCCTCAAATTTTCAAAAGAGAAAATATGGAAAAAAAAAATTGTATTCTGGTGGATTCTTTTAGTTGTCATTTGATTAATCAAATGTGAAGAACCTGTTTTAGCAGTGACTATTATACTAAATATATTTTTTATTGGGTTAAACTGTTAGGTTTCGGTGGCGACAACAATATCAACGCAGATATCCTGATGAATTTCTTGACAAATCTGATGCAAGGTACAAGTACTCAAGGGTATGTCTATAGTTTCAGTATTTTGGTGTTTACATTTAATTAGTTTTGAAGAGAGAGATCGCAAGGTGGGATTTCAAATAGTGAGTGATCCATGTGTTATATTGGTGTGTTTTATGCTGGTTGTCGAAGGCCTAGCACAACCCTCATCCTTTATCCAGGCTCGGGACTGACAATGAGACCGCAGGTGCATTTAGATTGCACTTTTAGTTATAATATGTACGAAAAACTTATTTGCAAGTTTCCTGAGAGTTGAAGAGATAAATACTTGAATAGTAACCAACACAAAATATTTTTCTTTTCTCTGTTAAACTTATTTTATGTGAATACTCTCAAATGGATGTAAGGTAGGCATTTATCTATATACTCATAGAAAACTGAAAAGAACCATTGGGTCTATTGCTAATTATCTGTATTACATAAAACTTCTTTCTTTCCTTCCTTAGAACTAGCGAAATATGAAAACTAGTGTACAAGGTAATAAAGAGGGGAATATAAAAGACAATAGACAACTAAACAAAGGTAAAATATAAGTGTTAGAGTACAACTGAAAAATATCCAATTTTCAGTTTATTATATCTTAAGAGTATTAACAATTTCTCATGTCTGCCTTCCATATGTCCGCCTTCCATTTGTCCTTATTATCTCTTAGAATTGTATTCATATTTAATTAATTAGGTTTCATGATTTGTTTCCTTATTTAATTACTAGGATTATGATCTATTATTATTGTTATTCAATTTGATTAAAAACGTAACTCAATCCTATAAACCGGAATTGTAAGATGGGAATTACTGTTATTCAATCGCCCTGTAGCCTGTGATGTCAACACTCCCTGCCCCACACTTAGAACTGAACATTTGGAGCTTGGTGGATAATTGCATGTGCCCAAAGAGCAATACCACCTCCTTCATATCTATAGGAGTAAATCCTAAAGCATTGACAAATATGGGTGTGACCCAATAACAGATCTAGGATAAACTCCTCTCCTGTGTTAAAATCTATGACTTAACTCAATCATAAAAAATTAGCTTAGAGAAGGTAAGGATTGCCTAAGCCTTATAATGACTTCATTGGCCATATAGTTGATTTGGATCTTTTGCCAAACCTATAAAGTTAATGACGCCTTTAAGATTATTTGAATTGGTTCTGCAGATTTAACTCGGTGGCTTGGATTATGATGCAATGATTTAATATATATATATATATATATTGCGTGCTTCTCAATGTGTTGATATATACTTAAGATTTATCACAGCTGGCAATACAGATAGTTTCTTCTTTTCATATGTTCTCATCAAATTGTTATTTCCAGGGGAAAAGGTGATTATCAGATTGACTATGTGCCAGCTCCACGATTCACTGAAGCTGACAAAAACAATGATAAAAGGTATGCACCAATGCGAGAATTTCCAGAAAGAAAACAAAAAAAATTTAAAAAAGAAATAAAATTTGAGATATTGACACTTACCAAGCGGCATGAACGCCAATTTAATGAAAGGGCAAAACATCCTGTGATTTTTCACAAAGTTGGTACTCAATTAAGTAAAAAAAAATATTGAGAAACAATTAAATATTTGCCTTCAATATGAGGACTGAAGTACCGATTATATCTTCTTTTTAAATTTCTCGAATGTATGAAGGGAAACAAATGCTATACAAGAGCATCCATCATCTCAATACGTGTGATTTCTTCTATGAAATATTGGTTCTTTCTCGATCTCATCTTCCTTGGGAATGGACCAATGTCTATTTTCTGTAGCGTGTTGTTTAGTTACGGATAATAATTAACAAGGTTATTTTAGAATTTAAATTTCATTTCTACTCCCTTGCCTGCCTGAGTGGCGGGTGAATGAATTTTGCTTTGACAAATTGTTGATTATATAATTTAGACAAACTTGCCATTTGTATTTTATCTCGTACTCGCCAGTCTTTATGAAAGTCATCATAGGAATGTTTTCAAACTTAAAATACCCTTATACTAGGGCAAGGACCAATCCTCACTCTGTGACTTATTTGAATGTTGAGTAGACAGAGAGACACTTACCTACATTTATCTATATTATCCCTTTTATTTTTCGTTATTTTGAAGAAATGAATTTGCTTTCAGATATAATTTTTGCATGACTGCTCATTCTTTTACTCGTTACTACTTGTCTACTTAGGTCATTACAAAGAGCTCTTGATAGAAGACTCTACCTTCTCGTCTATGGCAACGCGCATGGAGCTCCTAGTGGAAAGCCTGTGTGGCATTTTCCTGAGAAAGTTTATGAATCTGAGGACACCATGCGCAAGGTGAACGTTGGCATATGGCTTTCCTTTTCTTTTTCTGTAACTTTTCCCTTTTAACTTTTTTTAATTTTTCAGTGTGCAGAGTCTGCATTGGAGTCAATCATAGGAGATCTTTCTAATACATATTTTGTTGGAAACGCTCCAATGGGCCATATGGTTGTGCAGCCTACAGAAGACCAGTCTGGATCCACATCTTATAAGGTATATTTATATGAAAATTGTTGTACTTCTGGTTTGCTTATGGAAGCTTCAGTTCTTTTAATATTCTTATTTATATCAATATATGTTGGCACTTTATTGAAGTGCTTAGGACTTTAACATGTTTGGTTATCACATGATTCCAAATTTTGGCTTTCCAGTGCTTCTTCCATTTCAATGTAAACATTGATTTATTTGCTTATTCTTTCTCTTTGCTGAAATCTTCTGCCAGAGGTTCTTCTTTAAGTCTCAAGTAATTGCTAAAAACAAGTTCAACATTGCAAAGTGTGAGGATTTTGTCTGGGTGACGAAGGATGAATTGATGGAGTATTTTCCTGAGCAAGCTGAATTTTTTAACAAGATGATCATTAGCTGATGACAATGGAGGACATTTGTTTTGTTGAAACAATTGCAAATTATCACAGAATGATAGTGAATGACCTTGAAAGAACATCAAACTACAAATAATGTTTCAGGCCACATCTCGATTTAAAGTTTGGATATCTATCTTTCCAGTTCAACAACATATCTTGTTTTTAAATTTCAGAGTAAATTGTTTTTATGTGTACCCACAAGTGCTTTATATCCATTTATTTATTTTTGTTGATAAAAAATTATTAAAAAAAAATTAATAAAACTATTACGGTAAGATAAATGATATTGTAAACATAAAAGAAGTTATATATGCATTCTAATAAATTTAGCAAGAAACAGAAAGTTTTGGTTATTTAATTTTTTTTAGAGGTGATGGTATTTGATATTAGCTATTGATGATATTTGAAAGATTGTGCAAACATTTTCATAAGTTCTTTTCCCTTTCCCTTAAACTTTGAATGATGGTTCAGTTATACAATTATTGTGAATTCTCGTAAGTTCACACCTTTAACAACATTTTATTTGTATAAATGTCGCTAAAATTTGAATTTACCACAACGGTTTCTGATAACCGTAGTTAAAAACTTCTCTTTAATAACAAATCAGATATTTTTTACGTAGGTGGTTTTATAATTGTTATTAATTGATGATGTGTAAAGCAATTTTTGTACTAATGTATTAATTTGCCGACGTAAATTTGAGTTATTAAGACATTTGATACTATCATGGATAATAATTAACATTGAAAGGCAATTTAGTCCACAATATTTGTAGATTTATAAGAAGAACTAATTTTATTTTGATTTGATTTTAATAAATATTTTATAGAAGTCTTTGTTGAGAACCTTAATTTCTTTCTTTACGGGGTTTAACTTCTTCCATACATGTTCATTTCCTTGTCAACTTCAAAAAGGATGGGAATCCTTAAGTGTGACCATAAATAGACTAATTAAATGTGTCCCACTTTTTTTGTTGTTGCAATAATATGTTCCATAATAATTATGTTTTGTGTCTGTCTTTCATAACATGATGTTTCAATGTTGTCATTATTTTCTTTAATACACCAGTAGATGTTGTTCACGAGGACTAATATGTTTTGCTTCTTCTTAATCAGATTTTTTTTTTTCTTGTAATAAGAACCTTCTGAACTCATATAGTTATTCACATCTAACTTGTCAGTTAACATATTGAGTTTTCAGTTATATATAATTATTAACACAATAAAACTAATCTGATTCAATGGGCCGTATCGGGCCTATTGTTAGGAGAAGGCGACGATTATTGGATATATATCGACCGAAAACAATTATGGATCTATAACTGTTTATTAGGCTTGGAGCAAAACGAAAAACAAAAGTAAAGAAATAAAAATAAATTATTTCAAAAACAAATTGTTAAGACAAGAATGAAAACTTTTTTACAGAGAGCAGATTGGGCTTGGGCTTGGGTTATAGGAGACTTCTTTGTTTCATCGAGACCTATTACAAGGACTGAATTTGTGATGAAGCAAGATACTTTATTTTTTCATTTTTATCATTTTTACAAATTGATATTGAAATGTTTTAAAATTTTCTTTTTCTTCCTTTCAAATATCTTTTAAAATTTGAAAACTGTAAATGAAATTCTTTCCTACACATTAAATATGACAGAAATTTAAAAAAGAAATCTTCAAACAAAACATTATGTTAAACAAATTTTAGGTTTAGTTTTGAATATAAAAGTACTGTTGATAAAAGAAATTTCACAAACATACTTTTCAACAAGGATGATATATTAGAAAAAAACTGGTGATTACTTTTCAGTATATGTATAAAAAAAAAATCTCTAATTGATCAAGTAATTAAAAATTTAGCAATTCCCTTTCAGAATAGCCTTTACTTTGTCAAAAAAGAAAATAAGTTTTACTTCGTGCACCCCATACAAAAAGAAGTTTTACTTCTTGGCGCACCATCAAAATTTCAAAATAACCATTTGACCCTCTGAAAAATTTTGTTTCCGAGATACATCTTCCAAAACATTTTCGAAATAAATTTTTCAGAATTTCTGAAATAAGATTTTCGGAACAAAATTTTTGAAAAAATGGTTATGGAATCAAATTTCCTGAATCAAGTTTCCGAAATCAGATTTCCAGAACAGAATTCCCGGAAACAGATTTCTATATAAAATATGTTCCGGAAAAGTTTTTTCGAAAGAGAATTTTTGGAGAAAACTTTTCGAAATATATGTAACGTCTTTCAAAACAAGCTTTTTGAAATACTATACAAAAAAAAATGTGTTTGGGAAAAGTTGTCTGAAATGATTTTTCTTTTCTTTTTTCATATTCTCTTCTTTTGCATCATTATCTTCCTTTTTTTCTTTCTTTGCAGTGGCGGTAATGTTGGAAACAGTGGCAGCGAGTGTGGCGCAGTGGTAGAGGGTGTTTTAGTCTTTTCCTCTTATTGGGGAGGTGCAGGAAGCAATTGGTGAAAAGGAAGTTAAAAGATAAGATTTTAAGTGATGGAATGATTGTACTTTCCAATGGACCGCTTACTATTTTAATGGGATTGGGTTAAGATTTTGACTTTTGCTCTCACAACTAAAATGGTAGAGTATGCCTTGTGAATAGCCCTACCATGCTATTCCAAATAAAGGACCATTATACCCTAAAACTTAGGGTAGCCCTATCTATTTACCATTCTGTTTTCCTTCAAATGAATTTACATCTAACTACACCTATTAACATCTAATTATCAAATCATGCCCTAATAAAAATTAAATTATTTTAAAAATAAAATAAGCTTCTATTCATTGTGTAAAAAGTCTTTTACTCACATGCGAGACAATTTTGTTTATAAAAGAAGCCTTGTGCAAAAATTATTAGAATCTATCTAATCCAAAGCTCATATACTATACTTTTGTATTATTATTTTATCAAAATGAAGCTTTCATGAAAAGAACACAAGGTATCGTGAAAAGAACACAAACTTTTTAAAATGAAAAATAATCATACAAAAAAGTTGAAGAGAGCAACTTGCGGTGATGAAACGCTTGTTGTATAAATATTTTCTAAACAACCATCTAATTATTATGTATATAAATAAAATAAATACTTGAAAACTAAAATGTTTTGTGTTTAGTTTTTAGAAGAAGAAAAAATGCCAAATTAAGTATATCAGAAGCTACCATAGTGGAACCAAATTAAGTAAATGGTTTTTTTAATGTTTTGTTGATTGCATGTTGATAATTGATATAGTTGACTAAACACATGTTGCCAATCAAATGTTGACCATCCAGAAAAGTTGTCTGCCCAGAAAGAAACTAGTGTGTAACTAGGGACACAAATAACATGTGAGATCATATGTTAACATCCATGTCACTTCATTTGGTCAAAACCCATGTCACAAAAACAATTTGCAACTTAAATTTAATTAATTATGTTTTCCGACCGTTGTTGGTTCCTTGTTTTGAACAATTCTAACTTCAATTTAAATGCAACCAAATCAATCAACCTCAAGACCAGAGAAGGGTTTCGTGTCGAGTATATTCCTTCTCTTACAAAATAGTTTATTCATCAAATTCATGAGTCATTATATTATGATAGGATCCAGTGAGCGTTTATTTTCAGAAATCTAAGCGTGAGTTTAAGTTTTACATTAAATAAAAAAATAAAAATGAGAAAGTTATATATCATATAAGGGTCAAAACTTATAATCTTATAAATATATTGTCTTAAGGTTTTGGGTTGAGAATAATATCAATTCACTCTCAAAAGAATACCTATTAGTCAGGATATATTTAAGAGTGTAACGATATAAACGTCACGATTTAATTGTAATATGATTTCTGCTCTGAAACAATTAATACCACCTGGAACATATTATATATTTAGTTGTTGTTGCCAATATTGTAGAGCCACGAGAAATTTAAGAGAAATTAGTAGAAAGAATAATGGATATCAAGCATGCATGAGGCCATTTTGGACATGAATTATTGCATTTTAGTATTCATTCGTAGCTGGAAAAGGAAGTTGAAGTCTATGTTTCTCAATTTGGAAGTATGTCACAAAATTGTTAGTCTTTGTGGACTAATAAATAATTGAAAGAAATTATAATCAAAATTCAGAACCACCACCACTTGTCTTGATATATATTTATGTATGTGAATGGAAAAACTTTTTAATTTTTTAATTTTTGGTTTTTGCATGATGGACTCATCTGGGTATATTTAGGTATATTTGATTTAACTTTTTTTTTTTAGTGTGTTGAATAAGAGAGAGAGAGATTTGAATGGTCAAGTGGATGAGAGAAATTTAAGTAGTGTAATAAAAGCATAATATGATGTTTACCTACTTATTAACTTGACCCTACTCAAACAATTAATGAATTTTTTATGGACATTTTATGTGGACGAATCAAAATCATAATACAGCTGAATTTCACACTTACCTTTCAAGACTATATATGAAGAACTTTCCAGCACAAGACCTTGAATATTTTTTTCAAATCAATCAAAGTGAAGAAAAAAATATCAAAAGTGAAGCTTCTACAATGTTTGTGACTCGGTAGTGTATTCTTATTAATATTAACAGAATATATTCATCTTTATCTAAATATATATTTTGGTCTCTAAATATTAAAAAATAGTACTAAATAATATTTTAAGTTAATTTTTAAAAAATTGCTTTATATATATATATATATATATATATATATATATATATATATATATATATATATATATATATATATATGTTTATTACACGGTATAATTTTCACACAGCATTATGCAAGTTGTTACTTCTAACTTTGGAGTTAATTATTTTTTAATTTAAATTGTGTGAAAAAAATAAAAATTAATTCATTGAATACTTAAAACAATATATTAATTCATTATGTTTATAAAATTGAAATAAATACTAATAGGTAAAATAAATAAGGGATAAAACAATACTTATTAAAATATAAGGAATGAAATTAAAAGAAAATTAAATAAGCTACAAAATATAAATTAGAAGTTCTTAATATCAAACTATTTTGTATTGGTATCAGTTTATAATTAGTTAAATAAGTCTCTAATATTAGCTTATTGTCTTACTATTCAAACATTAAAATCTTTCACCGAAATATTGTTCAGTCAGTGTAATTACAAAAGTATGTTCATAATTCATATATTTTTCATCAAGCTTAATTTTAGTTTATATTCTTTTAAATAAATAAATTTGTGCTTAATATTTGAAAGTAATATCTTGTATGTTTTGAATTTAATATTTAAAAATAAAGTCTTACCCCTAAAAAAAAATTCAAACAGAAAATTAAACTTGTTTCCAAAATGTTTTGGAAACTAATTCATTATCTGAAGAAAATAGAGACTAAAATGTACCAAAATTATATTTTTACATACCAAAATATAAATAATTTACATACAATATAAGTAATTTACTAATAAATAATAGTTGTATTTTAAATAACAGTATATTCATGTAAAATAAAAACGATCGATATCATGTCATTTAGTGTGTGAATTGAATGGTGATCTATTGAGAAACAGTTTCAATCTAATAAATAAACTGATAACTTGTTATTCAAGGTATAGGTTTTAACAAGTTACACCTTTAAAATATTTTAATAAACTAAAGTATGACTTAATTATTAATGTATACTTTAAAAAAACTTTAGTAACGACATTTCAACTACTACGACAACCAACGTATTCTTATTTTTTAAAATTAAAGATACTAATATGTTAAGAGATTGCAATTTTAAAGTACTTTTAAGAAAATAAAAAATATATTTTACTAACATTTGCATTTTTAGAAAACAGAGAGAATGTCAATAAATTTATTTGGAACCGCCATTTTTCTTCAACGGAAACTTAAGCAGATTAAAGTCTATCTTTTGAAACATTAAACTAAAAAAGATTGAAGATTCTATAATCAACTTGGCTTCCTTCTTTTCATTTCAACTTCAATTAATGGTCGTTCACACATGTCTCCCACCCTATTATCCCTTTCTATATTTTTTCCCAAATATTTTGAATTAGGGTTTGGAATTTCAGTCCAAGTGACGAATAAACCCTAGAAAACCTTAATTTACCATCATTGACTCTATCCTTTGAATTTTTAATTTATTCAGATTTTACAAAGATCCCATCTTGACCAGATCATCAAATTACAATTAATCATAACATAAAAGATTATTGAATATTTTACTAACAAGTGCTCCATGTTGTATGTTAAAGAAACTTTATAATTGTGCACAAACACTTCACCACGCAAGTGAGAGGAAATTTGCAGGAAACCTCGTCCTTGTTAATATGGATAGTGATTTTAATTCCACACAAAATTTCAAACACAAACTACGTATATATAAACCAAAACTAAGGACTATATGGGAATGGGATATATATATATATATATATATATATATATATATATATATATATAATATCTTTAACATAAAATTTTAAAATAATGAATTTATCGATTTTCATCCTTATATGATGTTCAATTTTCTTATTTTTACTCAATGTGAAACTTACAATTGAATTTCAAATGATTAAAAATATATTTTAATTGTTTTGTAATTTTGCTTTTCATTCTATTCCGACATAACATGTACATATTTTTTTCACACAACTTGATAATGAGTAATTAAGAAAGTGTAACATATTTATTATCAAACAATTTATAAAGATCGGGGATAACAATGACACAGGGTGAGAGATAACAATGGAAAAGTGTAAGGATGAGTTTCAAAATCTTATATCAATCTTTAAAAAAATTCATCATTATCCCCAAATTTATATTCAACAAGTATAAAAATTGTGTTATTTAAATATCAATTAATTAATGTTTATAAAATAAAAATAAAAATACTCACCAGAAAACATATGATGTCATCAAATATTCAATATTTAAAGGGCATATCCTTTCTTATTGTCAAATATTTAGAAAAAAAATTATAATTGTATAAATTTCAAATTAGATTTCCAAATAATAATTGGATAAAATAAAAGAGCTACATAAAATATTACATAATTATACATAAATACAATTTCATAACAATCAAAATTTTTACAATTTCATAACAATCAAAATTTTTATCAATTTAACAAACGTTAGTGAAATAAAATTGATAAAGATAAACAACATTTTTTAAGAAAATATAAAAAGAAAACAAATATTCAAGTTTGGATATATTTCAAAATGTCTATTTCCTTTTGTTTTCTAAATTCTAATGAATTTATACAACTAATAAAGATTATAATTAATACATCACTTGAACGAAATCACACAAAAAATAAAGATTAAACTAATAATAATTTAAATTTAACACAAATATTTCATATTTTGAAATTCAATTAATGTTCGATGGTGATAAAAAATATTCATGACAATGAAATTAAATTATTATATTATAATAAATGAAATTATATTCAAGAAAATAAGTTAGAAAATAAAAATAATTACATAAAAAAGCATCATATAAGTACTTTGCACAATGGTTAAATATGTTTTTGGTCTCTTAACTTTTAGTAAAGATTGAAACTATTCTCTCTTCAAAACTTTAGACTAATTTAGTCATCTATCATTAGAAATGTGTAGATTTAGCCCTTTTAACAAAAATTTTGTTAAATTTATTTGAAGATTCAAATGTGTTTCTCATATAATATTGAAGCAAAAATGTGTCAAATAGTAAATAACTCAAATGCTATCATGAAACGCATTTGAAAGATCAATAAACATAACAAAAGTTTGTTAAAATAACTAAATTCATGTATTTATAAAGTCGGAGAACTAAATATGACTAAAGTTCCAAAGAGATACTAATTTGAATTTTCACGAAAAGTTAACGGATCAAAGACATATTTAACTCTAAAAACAAATAGTGAAAAATTATTAAAAAAACCATGATCGTCAAATGTATGTCTTAGAAAGATTTAGACTGTCACCATTGAACAAAATCACACAAAGAAAAACAAATGTATAATTAAGAGTATGTGATAAGATATAAATCTAGGCAAATCTAAGAGAATTTTTCAGACATGAAATTAGTTGAATCATTGAAAGATAATAAAAATTGTTTTAGCAAAACAAAAAGTTCTTCAAGTGAAATTAAAATTATGGATAAAAAAGAATAATGAAAATAAGTTTTTTATATTACCTTAGTAAATGAATGATTTATGCGATTGAATACTTGAAATTAAGAATAAAAAAATTCTAATGTAAGAAAAAAAATCTATAAATAAAAATGTTATAAATGAGTATGAATAATCAAATGTAATACTTAAAAACTACTTGATTCATTGTAATTGATAATATATCATTTCAACTTAACAAAAAAAAAAGATTGTGATAAAAGAGAAAATACTTTGGAGATCTGAGTAAATGTATTGGATATAAAAAACCACAAAATTAAAAAAGAGATGAAAAAATGTGTAGCAAAAGTAAAAAAAAAAAACGTTATGAAACTAAAAACCAAGAGAATCCAATAGTACTTTAGCAATTTAAATGGAAATGAGAGAGAAGAGGAAGGAAGGAAGGAGGGTAGGGAGAGAGAGAAGAGCAATCATGGAAGAGAAGAAAGAAGAGTGAGAAGATGAGAGCTAGTTAACAATTTAAAGGCCATGCATACACAGTACAAAAGCCAACGTAGTTCGCCATATACTACGTAAAAATTTAATGTTATTGATGAGGAAGACTATATCCATGTATTTTTGAAGTATCACATATTAACACGAACAAAATTTCTGACAGAAATAAAAAACTAAAATTACATCATAATTTAGGAACTAAAAACATAATTAATCCACTATTTTCATTTTTTTCATTTTAATGTATATAAGTTGTAATTTTAGTTCTGTTTTGATTTGAGAATAATAAACTAATCCATGATTTTCTTACACTTAAACTTTTTAATTCTTCTTAAAAATATATTTTATGGGTATCAAAACTCAAATCATCTTCTGCAAACATAATTAACCCACTATTTTCATTTTAATGTATATAAGTTTGAAATGTCTGCTTTGATTTGAGACTAATAAACTAATCCATAGTTTTCTTACACTTCAACGTTTTATTTCTTCTTAAAAATATATTTTATAGGTATCAAAACTCAAATCATCTTGTACAAATCTCTTTGAAACTTTTAAAGTCCAATTAATCTAAATTTTCCGTTTTTTTTTCTTTAATATTTGGCATACCTCTTTTGGTGTTTCAACTGTTATTTAATTAATTTTGTTCATTTTTTTTAAATAATTTAAAAGATTAAAAGTTCCAAATTAATACAATTCTTAACTAGAAGAATTTATTGAATTAAAAAAAATCGAAACTTTAAAGCAACAAAGATACATTTTATTCTTAAATCATCAATAATAAATAATGCTACTCAAGAAAAGAGAAGACTTTAATATTATCATCGAAGCTAAAGAAATCTAAGGGAAGTTTATAATTGTACATAAGCGTTTATTGCTTTTTTTTTCTTTAATTATTTTTATATATCGCATTAAATCAATCTAATAAAGATGTTCACTTCCTAAATTAAATAACAATTTTAAAAACAAAAACAAAATCACTTGTTAAGAAATAGACTCAACCTTACAAAATCGACTCATAAAATAAGATTTGCATTCATTTATATATCTTGAAATTGTCTTATATTTAGTCAATATAAAACTTCTAACACATAATATGAACTTTAAACATAATTCAACACCGATTTGTAAAATAAGATTTATACTCATTTATAAACTTTGAAATTGTCTTTATCTCTGTCATAGAACTTCCAACGAGACTTTCAAATCATGAGTCCACGTTAAAAAAATAAAGAACGTGTTACATTTTTACAGTATGAAGTCAGAAAACAAACCTTCTAAATATCCATAACATATAGTTTAAGCTCCCCTCTGGAAGCTTTAGATCTGTCGTATTGTTTACTTTAGCTCGCCGCCACCACCTTGTCCGTATAGTCAATTATTTTGACTCACTCAGCGAGATTTGAAAAAGTTTCCACTCTAAGCTCTTAAACCATTCTGCTGAAGGCACCATGCAAGAGTTATAGGTTTGAAAATTTTCTTCATAGAAATTAGGGTATTAATCTATTTTCATATAACAATTGTAACTAATGTTTCATAATTTACGATTTTTTTTTCAGCTCTTATATATTGTTACTATTGTAATTAATGTTTCATTTACATATAGTATATTAGTGAAAAATAAGTCAATTACATGTGTGAGTGAATATTAAATGTCCAAAAATACAACACAAAAAAAAAAGTGTAGTGGCATTTTTAAAAATTTTGGCAACTTATTTTATGTCAACTTAGGACACCCAAGGTAAAAAAAATCATTTAAACATTACACATTGTGTCTTATTCATTGTAGCACTTGCTTGCTCTTGAACAATGGTTAGCAATTTTTTGTAGTCAACACAACTATTATTTCTCTATATACATTTTTTTCTACCAGATGCAACATAGATTATACGAGAAATTCTATCTTAAACATTTGAGTCATACAATTTTGGACCATATATGTAATATTTTCATTTATATTTCTTGACATTATAATAATTACATGTAATCAATAATTTTATCATGTTATATACATTGACAAATTGACTATAGATGGAAAATGATAAGTATATGGATTTGTTAAGCCTTAATCCATTATGGGAACATGAATATGTAAATCCAATCACAGTTATAAACATGAATGAAACTCACAAAAACACATATATATATATATATATATATATATATATATATATATATATATATTAGCTTCATAAATAGATAATCTCTAATGTTTTTGAAACTTTTTTTTTATATCACTACAAGAAAATTTTTAAATAATGATCAATTTTAGTGATCAATAATTATTAGTTACTATAGTAAAACCAATTTAGATTACAATTTATAAAACTAAAAATTATTGGTTATACGAAAATAGTCACTATTATGAATAAAAAATTATAATTGGTCACTAAATTAGTCTTTAAAATTAGGTACCATGGTTTTGGCTACCCAAAAAAATTAGTCAAAAAAAATTAGTTATCTAGATTTTAGTAACCAATAATTTTTAATTTTGTAAATAGTATCTAAATGGGTCACGTGACTAACTATTTTTGGTTTCTAAAATTGATTTCTAATTAAAGATTTTTTTGGTAGTGAATATTTTGTTTTATAACTTATTTGTTGTTTTCTATTCATTTAAATCTTTTTTCTAATTTTATTTGTTGCTTTCTACTCATTTAATCTTTTTTTTTTCTAATATCGTCAATAGTAAATTTGCAGATTTTGTTTCTCATTCATTTATCTAACTAAACATGATTTGTTTGCTGTACAATTTATTAGGCTTTTAGATTTGAACATTTTTCCTCATGTTTTCTGGAGGGTTTAAAAAAAAAACAATTTGGTTCAGATTAAAAAAGGTTTTTGAATAATAACATCATATTTTAAAAAAGTCACGATTACCTTAGTTCTTATTCTAACTGATATTTTATATCAGCATAGAGCCACAACGATATATAAAAATAACACATTAATTCTATCCCGATTTCAAATTAATTAGAATTTCATCTTAATTATAATTAATGTTAATATATATATTCTCGTCAATTTATCAAAGCCCAAATAACAGAATATTTAAAATAATATCTATTATTCATCTCTCTCTATATATAATCTATATTACAGTAGGGGACAGCTTAACAAAAAAATCCCTTAGGTTATATATTAAAGTGCTAACACAATCCTCCATTATGAGGATATGATTCTTGTCTTACCAATCATATCTTCCGTAATTATCTTAAATTGTTCCTTCTATCCCTTGTTAGAGACATTCAATCCCAGCTTATTTGTTAATTCTTTCACAATAAAATAGCAGTGAGTAAGTAGTATATATGATTTAACATTTTTGCATTATCCGAAAAGGGTTTGTATTAAAAAAAAAAGTTATTAAATTTAATGATTGATAGAAAGTACCAAGTTGCAAACCTGTGAATGTGCCGTGTTTCGGAAGATACAATAACTGGGATTGAGTTGTTTGGCATTAACTTAAACTGAAAGAATAAGCATTAAAAAAAGCAATATTTGTTATGATATGATGTATCATGTGTGACTGGTGTGGTGAATATTAAGCAGGCAAGATGTAATTTAAAGGTTAAAATACTTCATTTTGCTTCTCGAATCAAATCTTTGGAAAGTAAACAAGAATATTACGACCTCTCATTGATAATTAATGCTTCTATTTTTTTTTATGTAGTTGCTTGCACTTTCGTTATGCTCCATGCCTAAAGTAAGATCCTTAGTTTTTTTTTGTTTTTTTTTTTAATCTTATTTCAGTTTTAGTGGGGGAAGCGGCTGAACATCATTAAAAAAACAAACCCATGCTTAATGAAAAAAAAAAACATGTCATAGGTTATTGATTTAATACGTGTGAAAGTTTAGAAAAGGTTAATATTGTTGTTTTTACCCTCAAAAGATCATCATAGGGTGTATCCAGAGCCGACAGAAACACTTCGTGGCTTTTACAAAAGTAAAAACAATGATTGAAATCTTTTAGAAATAATGATATTTGAAAAGAATCAGAACATGAAAATACAGAATTGAAGGACCCATTAGTTTTCCCATCTCTAAAATATAGCCTCATGTGATTTGTGGTTTTCATATCAGAAATTATTTTAATACGCAGGTCAAAAAGAAAGTGGCATGCATAGGAGATGAGATCTATCATCAACTCATTAGCACAAAACCCTTAAAAAGAAAGAAAAGTTCATCATAGCAAAATCTGTGTTGTTCAACATATTCTCCATTCCTAGACTCAATTTTCTGATTAAAAAATTGTGCATGTTGAGAAAATGATAGAAACCATAGAAATCAACTATGTTCTTCGTCCTCCCCAATCCTCAAAAGCCGATTCATCACAAATAAGAGTATGGCTTCCCGAATTCATTAATATTATGAGATGTGTTGTTTAAATCCAAGTGGGGTTAGGTCCCCTTCAAGACCAAACTATATATATGCTTAAACATTAAACATTAAATAACTGATTTTCAAAGATTAAGGTAACATGTACTAATTAATTTCATTCTATCCTTGTAACTATTGATTGGTTGTGTTGCATTTTATTAATGGACAATGACATCATTCAGCAAAACAAAAGAAAAAAAAAAGTTTGGAACTTTGTTGCCACAATTAATTCGCATGAGGCACAGTGAAGATAGCTCTAGATCTTATTCCCTTAATGGGTGGGGTTCTTATTCTTAAAAAGATCATAACATAACATAATACGTGGCTTTTGTTTACCATATAAAAATAAAATCCCTTTAATCATTCCAAATTGTGATCATTGGATGACATTCGATTAATTATTGTTATTTTTTGTGTAGTGAATGAGTCAATTTTGTATTTGATCTAGGAACATTCAGTATTGTAAAACTAGCTTTTCATTAGAGAACATCTTTAATTACTGATTAATATTGAATTCATTTTAGACCGTACATAACTTAATTTAAACTGTTTATAATATTCCTAATAGTATTTGGTTCAAGCGATAACGAACTTAGTTTATACTCATAAAAATCTTGGATTTTAATCTTCCAAAACGATAACGTAGATTCTCTGAAACAACTTTTTCTTGTTAAATAGCCTTAGTTTAGGGGTACGCTTTGTTAGGTTTCAATGCAGTATTAAATTCAGTCTAACATGATCCAATTAAAGTGATTTTAGATCAGATTGGATATTTTTGTTTACTTAAAAGATGGTGCATAAATCTTCCTTTATTATCCCTTCTACACTTTTTATATTCAAAACTGTTTTTCATATCACACACTTTATAAAAGAAAAAAAATGAGACACAACAACTTTAATTTAGTGCAACATAGATAAAATTATAGACATGCTAAAAACTAATACTTATTCCTAAAAAAATTACATGACGTAATTTTAAGAATAAAGTCCTGAAAAAAATAACTATATGTTAAACTTATAACTTCAAATATTTAAGTAATTTTAAATATAAAAAAAATATAGAAATGATGAAAAAATAAACAAAATAATAATTTGAACAACAAATATTAGACCCCTTTAAACATAGCGATAAAAACTTGTGAACAAAGAATGTGAATGAAAGATTTGCAAATGAGAAAAGCAAACGTGAAAAAAAAAAGAAAAACAAGAGAAAATAGCAAACCTAAAAACAAATTTCGCAACAACGGAACTCAATAGACGTAACTTATTTAAAAATTTAATCCTAAATAGAAAAATAGGTTTCTGTACTTTGTAGAATCGATCTATAAGTTTCTGTACTTTGTAGAACCGATTTATAATTGTACAAGTATTTTAAAAATTGTCACCAATGACATTTTTAAAATTATTTGCATAACTGTAGATTTTGATTATCTAAAGAATCAAAACTTATACCAATATAGGCTTTCATTATTTTAGAATCGAAGTTTATATTTGTATAAATAATTTAAACAATGTCACCGTATTTTAAAATTAAAGTCTATTATACAATTTTAAATGTATTTTCTACAATATTATATGATATTCAATTTTTTTTTTATTTTAATCCAATACATTTCTAGCCACCGTATACTTTATCATAATAGTTATTTATTTTGAAAAATTTACACGGACCTAATCAATTATACCTTACATAATTTTTTTCTTATGACCAATGAAATTTCAATTTCAGAATTAGTAACTAAAGCATGCTCGAAGAGAAACATCTTCTCTTAGTTTTCATCTTCTCAGATCAGCAAAAACCTATAAATCCAAACAACAACAATCCAAGCTTACATTTTGCATCAATAATACATTTACTTAATCCAAACACACTGTACATTACTGTTGTATATTAAAAGTCTCCTGTATGTTTCAAGGATTATTATGTATTTTCTTGAAGATTTTTTAACATTTGTATTTTAAATAATCCTTAATGATTATTTATCTATTATTATAAGAGAAGATATAAAAACAATAATTTTGAATTATAAAACTAAATGGAAAAAAATATAAATGGTATTAAAGACGTGGGTCTCTATGTATAAAAAATTGTATTATTCTGTAGTTAGAAATTCGCTATTATATGCAATGTTTATATTAAAAAATACAACTTGGACAGATAGAGTATAAGCTACCTTTTTATAATTATAATGGAGATAGACATGTCGTCGCGTTACTTGCATTTTTAATGCATTGTTATACTTTTTTTTTTTTGTATTAAAACAAAAATAAAATAAAATAATTATTGTATTATTTTAAAAATAAATCTTAAAAAATATTAAATACATAAATCATAATATCTTATTTAAATAAAACTTCAAGAAAAGCCGTTACATATATAATTAGTTTCAGGTAGTTATATAAGAATTATAATAATTATATCAAATAATCAAAATATAACTACAATATAACAACAACGATGTTCATATACTTCATGATGTGAACGCAGTTCCTATATTCTCACAATTTTTTAAACTTGTACGCGCCGTTATGTCAAACATTTCCCTTGTCTTCTTCATATGTTCATTAGAACAGAACTTGAACAAGAACACAGTTTGGCATTTTATGTTAATTTGTATAGTATTGAGGAAATTTTTATTCATTTAATATCATAAAACAATGTGTTTCCGTCAAGTTCTAAAGTATCTTAGGTGAAAATCATCGAAACTAATACCGAAATTGATTTACAAATTAATGTCACAGCATATACTGTTGTTCCACCATAAAATACACACATAAAATCTAAATGCAGCTTCTTAGTAGATTTCTATGTTTGCCATAAGATTAATTCCACTAAGTTACCAACATTTAAGGGCTATAAACAACCAGTTGATTAGCAATGATTTTAATTAAGTTTGTAAAACATTTATAAATATTATCTTTTCATATACATGCGTTCAACTCATATAGAAGGGGTTAATCTTTTCATATACATGCGTTCAACTCATATAGAAGGAGTTAACACCACTCTTAACTCAAAATCTTTGAAACGATAAATTTATGGTCTTCATTTTTATATGTAATACTCAACTTTCTCATTTTTATTTAATGTGGGACTTAGACTCGTACTTGAATTCCCAACGAACAAATTCCTTAAACTAGGTTCCTTCAACATGCAATCTAACAAACACCTTAAATTATGAATTTGGCATTGTCAAGTACAGTTACAATACACAGAAAATCATATTGAATTAACGAGATATAATCAAATGAAGTATACTTTCCACTAATGATAATCCTATAAAGAAGGTTTCCTAGAAACTAGGTGTCTTGTTGTAGGTAACGACAATATCAAGGCATGATTTGATTAGTCTAATTGTGTAGTCTACACGTAAATTAATTCATTAATCACAATGCTCAATTCATGGTCCTGAAGTGGACATCACACTTACTTTTTTCGATTAAGAAACAGCCATATGTTTAAAGTTGATTTGATTTTGAGTAATTAAAAAGGTTAACAAATAATGCTTAAGGTTCATTGTTTCAGAAAGTTTAATTAGCTGGAGCATGATAGTTTCATGCACAAACCTTCCCTAGTTCTTTAGATCCAAAAGCTCTCGTGTGAACTGAGAACTTCGACTCGTTAGGTGTGTAGTTTAATTTAATAATGAAAAAATAATTTGAGTTTACTGATTGAGTGCATGAATAAGGAGGGGAATATATAACTCATTTTCTTTAACAGCATGATTAGGTCAACGTGAGGGTTTTCATTGGTGCAACCTTGGCAGGAGGTTCCAGACAATAGAGGCTTTATTATTTAATGAACATGTCAACATGTCTACATAAATTTATCAGAAAATTAAACCTTAAATATTTTTTTAAGGAGAAAAAACTAGACAGAATGATTGTCAACATTTTAGTCCATTGGAGTACTGCCAAAATTAGTTTATTTTTTATTGGGTTAAATATATTTTGTTTTCCCCTAAGTTTCGATGAAATTTGGAATTAGTCATTTTTTCAAAAATTTAGACCAATTTAGTCATTCATCTCTAAAAATACGTGAATTTAATCTTTTTAATCAAATTTTGTTAAGTTTATCTGACGTTTTAAGCGCATTTCATGATAATATTTGAATTGTTTACACCGTTTGACATATTTTTGGCTTCAATATTAACTCAAATATTATCATAAAATGCGTTTAAAATGTCAAATAAACCTAATAAAATTTGGTAAGAAGAACTAAATCCACGTATTTCTAAAGATGAAGAACTAAATTGATATAAAGTTTCAAAAAGTAATTCATTCCAAAATTCACTAGAAACTTGAGGGACTAAAAACATATTTAACCATTTTTTATTCAAAACGAGTTATAATAAAGTTTTTTTTTTCAAGAACAAACAATATTTAACATTTTTTTCAATACGTATGAATAAGAAATAGTTTGTACTAATTTACTAAAATAACTACTAAAACAATTAATAAACTACTATGTTAAAATAAGCGATATTGTAAACATTAAAAACTTTTATAATATTAATACGTTCTAGTACATTCAACAAGAAAAATAAAAACGTTTTTGTAATTTAAAAACATTATAGACGTGAGATAGTATTTGGTTGGCTATAGATCTTGATTAGCTGATGATGATATTTGAGAGATTGTGCAAACATTTCCCTTTCCAATGTAAATTTTTTAAATCAAACATGCATGGGGAAATCAAATATTAGTTTAAATTTAATTTATGTAAATTAAAATCAACAAAATATGTATTTTTTAAATCATGGATAAGAATTAACATTGAAAGGTAATTTAGTCCACACTATTGGTAAACTTATCATTGAATAGAGGTTATTTCTACCAAGAACCTATTTATCCCACCTCTAAGTTCAAAAATTATGCAAAACTATAAATTTGAGGAAGTTAAGTCAATCATGTTGCATATTTTCATGTCTTTGGTCTAATTTCCTTCCACTTGTATTCGTTTAAGTGTGCACTCATTTAAGTTCACATCTCAATTAAATCTGCATTTGGAAAGAAAAAATTTCCAGATCAAGTTTTGTATGACTTTCTCATCAACTTCGTATTGTCGAACAATAATTCACATGGACTACGGTCTAGATTGCTACAACAAAGCAATAATCTTCAAACGTTGTTGACGATCAGACGTAGACATTGAAGTTACTTTTCGTGCCTCCCTGACTGTTCATTTTTGCAATGAGGTGAATTGTTTTTCAGTAAATATAGGATTTGTGTCTTCCTTACTTTTCATCTTTTGCATTAAGATGAATTGTTTTATGAGTAAATATAACATTTATTATGTGACTACTTACATTATATAAATTATATGATCTCTAATATTCCAAAATTATATGATGTCTAATAATTCATAATTATGTGATGAATAATATTTTATAATTATATGACCCTAATATTTCATAAATCCACATCCCACTTAAGTCTGCACCAAACTTGCCAAATCAAAATGCCGAGTTAAGTGATTATATACCGTATTATACAATAAAATGAAAAGGTCATAAATAGTATTATTGTTAGCATGGTCATAAGAAAATTTGATTTGTTTTTTTCATTAAATATTTCTACATATATTTCAACACATAACTCAATTAAAAATACAAAAATTTATAAAACTTTTTGAAATTTAATTAAATTTACTTTTTAATAATATTTACTGTGGTCTCTATTTTCATCTACTACTTTACCATTACTAATACGTGTGATGGTTGTACTTTAAAGATGTATATTAGAGAATAGAGTTGAGATTTTGTACATGATTTTATTATTTTTTAATTTATGTCATTTGAGAAAGAAGTTTGGGACTTACTAAAAATATAACATAATTAATTATATTATTAAAATTTATATATATATATATATATATATATATATATATATATATAGAATAATCTATTATGGAATGTGTTAATAAATAGTATTAAAAAACAATAAATAATAATTAAGTTATTTTATTTTTATTTTCCATCATTTGATAAATAATTAAGTCATTTTCATTTTTACTCTTTGTTTTCACTTCTTTACTTTGTATCACACCATCTCAACAAAAATATAAAAGAATTCATTAGTGTCATAGTGCATTATTCTTTCTACTTAAATGAAATAAATCATATGTGACACATATCCAAAGTTAGACAACCAAAATTAAACACCAAGATTAAACCTTGACATGCTTTGAGGAAGCATATTTTGTTATTAATTTATAGATGAAAATCTTTTTAAGGCAGTAACTTTGAGCTATTACAACAAATACTTAATTTCAGTTTTTAAAGTCTTTGAATAAATAAATACTACTAATAACTTTAAGAGATACAAAAATTTAACAAAAAATTTTGTTTAATCCTTGTTAGGTAGTATTTAAATTAACGTCAGAATAAAAACGCATAAAAAGTAAAATAAAAATCAACAATAATAAGAGGCCTTCAATATTAAGTTAAGTTTTCTTCAAATTTGAGAAGCAAGATTTTTATTTTTTATCAAAATAATACAATTTTACATTGAATTTGTGTAAAGGAAAAAATTTAAAATTTTATAACTCTAGATAAGTTTGGTGAGACACGATTTTATTGAAAAAAGAAGAAGAAATACATTCATGTCATGATATTAAATTTATGACAACCCTTCGTTTACTATTTTAAATATTAATTAAATTGTATTTTTATAAAAGTAAAAATTACAAAAATGATGGTATTTACAAATTATTTAATGTCAAAATGATATACATTATTTTTATATCAAAGTCAAATATTAAGAGAGAAAATATAATTATATCAATTTCAAGTAAAAATATAAAATAAAAATTGAATAAATATTAAATAACTATAAAAAATACAAAAATATGAAATGTGTGACTTAGAAATAAATAATGAAAATAAAAACAAAAAAATAAGTTGATATTAATTTTTTAAATTATGTAATAAATTAAATATATTTTAAGTTTGAAATGAAAACATGTATTAAAATGTGTAAAATAACATAGACAAAATGATACGTACATACATTTCCTAATCCATATCCATTTAAAAAAACAAATATTAACCAAATTTGTCCAATTTTAAGTATAATGATTAAAACGTTGAATTTGATGAGAATGATATTTGTAAAAGACTATTTCATCTTTCTATTCATTCATTGAATTCACATTAAAAGAAATATCATGTTATAAATTTGGGGTAAATATGTTTTTTTTCTTTAATTTTCCCTTAAAATTGGAATTAGTTTCTTTTTAAAACTTTGACTCAATTTAATTCTTCAATTTTAGAAATACATAGATTTTGTCATTTTAATCATAAATTTAATTCTTTTAACCAAATTTTATTAAGTTTATTTGACATTTCAAACATTTTTCTCAGCTAACATTGAAGCAAAAATGTGTTGAATGGTATAAACAACTCAAATAGTATCATGAAATGCATTTGAAACGTCAAATAAAGTTAACAAAATTTGGTTAAACAAATTAAATTCACACATTTCTAAAGTTGGGGGACTAGATTAGACAAAAGTTTCGAAAAGAAATTAATTTCAATTTTCACTGAAAGTTAAGGGACCACGAACATATTTAACACAATAAATTTGATGATTTTTTTTATGAATTAGAATGTTGTGTAAAAACAAGTTGTGGTTTGTAAATTATAGTGATTTAGCCTCTCAAATGAGAGTATTAATTAGAATATGTGTATCAAACTTATCCCTTATTTTCTTAGTAAATTGTCATATACAACAACTAATACATAAGATAAGGAGTTTTACATTCGTCAGGGTTTCATATTTTGTTATTATTTAAAAAGTTTTATATTCTTCACAAGTATTTGAGGTTTTACAAACCTTAACCCTGGGAAAGAAATTGGAGTTTCAAACTGTGAGAAATATTACGGATTTCACAAACCATGAGTAAATTTTATTGTTTTAAAGATTACAAGAAATCTCGATTTATAGGTTAGTGACATTGACTCTTTTAAAAAAATGATAAACCACAAATAATATATTTACTAGGGGTTAAATTTTTTTAAAACGTGGAATATAACCCTTGTTAAAATTAACCCATTAGGATAATGAAGTCTTTTTATCTAGGTTAAAAAAGACTTTTTTATGTCGGTTATAAAACCAACATAAAAAGTTCGTTTGGAAAAACCAACACCACGCTCACGCACGATCCTCCATCTTTCCCATTCAACTTTTCCTTCTCTTCTCCTTCACACGGGAAAAGAAGCACCAATCACCTTCTCCAGCATCCACCAAACCCTCACTGGAACCATCTCTGTTTGGACTCTTTCACTATCATTGACGATAGCGAGCATCAAAGAGTTGGGTACTTGTTTCCAAATTTATGAGATCTTCCGGTTAGCCTTGCCCATCAATGGCGTCAACTCAACCTGTTACCTAACCCTCACGGAGCTTCATTGTGCCCACCAGCGTTTACCACTAGACCCTAACCAAATTGGGTCTTCTTCCTTCAACTTAGTTGTTGGTCGTTCCTCTTCCGCTCGAGCTCACTACAAGCTTACTAGCATCAGAGCTCGTCTGATTCTAGGTCACTTTCATCTTCGTTGAATTCTAGATCACATTCGTTTGAGGTCGTGCCTACACTACTCCATTCGACATTCCTGCACATCACACTGTGAGTGCTCCTCGTACTCTCCTTTCGTCATCAAATCCTTGCAAGTTCGACTTCATCCTTGAACCCCCTGGTTTGAGCTCGTCACATGTCCCCAACGCCGAGAGCATGCACCCCTTGCCATTGCATTACCCCTAGATTTAGTTTTTTTTTGTTCTTTGATTTTTTTTTATCAATAAAGTATTTAACTTTATATGTATTAATTCAACATTATACAAAATATGTACTCATTTTGTAGTCAAAGAACCTCGATATTAAAACATCGTGCCGATATAACTTTGTCGAAGTATACTAAGTTGAAGTCTTGTAGTAAGATTCATTACAAATAATAACTCATGTTTTTAAATCTGATTCTTTGATTGGGCATTTTTTAAATAAAAAAAATGTAATGTAAGATATTAGGGTTCAAGTATGACCTTTTCAATGTTTCCTAACACCTTAAAATAGAGAAAAAGTAGAGCACGATGATAGGGACACATAAATAGCGATGAGAACAACACGAAGAGGGCAGTACTAAGGCACGACAACAACAACTACCCTAGGACACAACAATGACGAAAATTGGGCAGTGCTAGAGCAATCCGAAAGGAGAGAACTTTGAAGTGCATTGAGTGTGAAGTTAGTATTGGACGAACGAGAGTAGAGAAAATTTGAAATCATTATGCCAATAATAGGATCCAAGTGACATAGTATTTGTTTTTAAAATTAAAAGTATCAACTTTCTATGTTAGTTATAAGTATAACTGACATGAAAAATCTTTTAATTTATTACAAAATTTTACTCCAACTTTTTATGTGAATTAAAACTAGTAAGTAAAATCTTCTATTTTATTATGAAATCGTCATTACGCTAATTTTCTATATTGATTCTAGTAATAATTATATAAAAAATCTTATCTTATATACATTTCTATCATTTAGTCATTTTTTATGCTAATAATTAGTATAATAAATAATAAAAATTAATTATTTTTACACTAGTGAGATTTTTTTACGAGAGTGTTATAATAACACTTTTAATGTATAAACCAGTTTATACAAGAAAAATTATGTTTTGACAAATTTTGATAAATTTGACAAAATTTTTATAAATAGAATTAAAAAAAGAAATTTTTATTTTTAAGTAAAATGAAATAATAAAATTGTACTTTTTTATTTTGGTTTGTCAATTTGTTAAAAAAAATTTGTTAAAGTATATTTTCCTTCATATAATTTTCTTTGCCCAAATAAATTAAACATCAGAACAACAATTTTTAATAATTTTGATCTAAGCAAGATGAATATATGAAAGGAGATTTATTTCACAGAAGAAACAAAAATGTTGAATGAGTTGGTGGTCAGTCCCTGAGCTCTGAGTGCCCTTGAATTTATCTATCTATGAACAAAAGACAACCGAAAAAGTAACAAATAGACTCTTTAGCAAGTTGTTATAAATGCATTCTTTGTCAGATTTTAAAATTTATTAAAACTATAATTTACAGTAAATTTATTTTTATGTATTAAATTTTTATCAATTTTTTTATTTCAAAATTATTTTTAATAAAGAAAGAAGTTAAAATATTTTTTTAATTTCTATTGAAAAAGTGCTTTTAATTTTAATTATATAATTTTTGTTTTATAGCCTTTTTAAACGTGAAAGTTATTATTTTTTATCTTTAGTATAACATAATAATAACTAACCATGTAAAATAAATAAAATAATATTATATAGTAAATAACCTTTTAAAAAGAAAAAGAAAACTATATTGCAAGCTGTCACCTATCTCCAAAATGATTAAAGTTAGTGATTTTAAACTTTTTTTTAAAGTACCAAAATTCACAATATCATAAAAGTTAAAAATAATAATTTTAAATTTTATAGTAAAACGTTATAAATGCTTAAATAAAAGTTTTGTACTATAGTGCGATATATAACATTATAAATTTAAGATTTTATGATAAAATATTTATAATTTTATATTTTAAATAAGATTTTAAATCATAAAAAAAGCATGAACCACTGAATGGAACATTAATAAAGTATGAATAATAGAATATCATTTTAAATTGCATTTTATGATTTTCATAAGTTTTAAGATATTGTTTAACTATTTTTCTCCATTCAAGGGTTTTTCTCTAAGATAGACATATTCTTTTAATCCGTCTTATATGATAATATAATTATAATATACTATTGATCGTATTAAATATATTAATATTATATTCTTTTGAAGAAATTTATTATTAAGAGAAATTATAAAGGCATTTGAAAATAGGTTTTGTGTTCAGTTCTAAGAATTTTTAAATTGTTTATAAAAAAAATTGAAAAAGTAAATACATTGCATTTTTATTATAATTGTTATAAAAAATATTTTTTAAATATTTTTTATAAAATAAAACTAACTCATCTGAATATATTCTGAGATTATTTTCAACATAAAAAATAATTTGATAATCTTACTTTTTCTTTTAATTAAATTAAATTTTTAATCTATCACATCAATCAAATATTTTACAATTTTTCACAAATTTACTTCTAAATTCTTCATTTTCATCTTAAATCTCTTAAGTGAACAATACAAACTTTACCTTCTAATTCATTTTTATTGATCTCACTTATGATAAACAATTAAAGAAATAAAATGAAATTGTATTAAATAAATAAACATAAGAAAATTTTATTAAATTAAAATGTTTGAAACTAATATTTATAACAATATATAAAAAAGATTTTTCCTTTTGTGTCCATATTTCATAATGTCAATTCTACCCTTTACAATATAATTATTTATTAAATATTTTAAAATTAATGGTTATTTTTACCTATTTTCTATAAAACTGTATCTTTTTTTTATTCATCAACAATTAATTTATCTATTCATTTCACTTTATTTTTAATACATAAAATTTATTTTATATATTAATTTAATAACATTATATTATTATCACCTACTAACATTCATATTTAAAAAAGGGTTAAACATGTTTTTGGTCCCTTAATTTTCAGTGAATTTTGAAATTAGTCTATTTCGAAACTTTAGACCAATTTAGTTATTCATCTATCGAAATATGTGGATTTAGTCATTTTAATCAAATTTTGTTAAGTTTATTTGACATTTCAAATGCGTTTCATAATAGTATTTGACTTAACATTAAACAAAAAATATGTCAAATAATATAAACAACTCGAATACAATCCTGAAATGCGTACAAAATATCAAATAAACCCAACAAAATTTGATTAAAAGAACTAAATTCATGTATTTTAAAAAATGAATGACTAATTAGTTCAAAATTTTAAAATAGATAAATTTTAAAATTTAATGAGATAAAAACATATTTAATTTTTAAAAAATATATAATTCTTTGTGTGTAAGAAGATGTAAATTTATTTTAATTAGATTTGTTATATCTAGGAGATTAGACTAGTCATGAGAATGAGTCCAGCAGCACCCATAGTATGAATAGAATTTATTGAACAGAAGAGAGTGAAATAATTTTGACATTTTGACTGTATGGGATGATGGGATGAAAGGGATGGATGGAATCGATGGACAGGGATTGGTTGGAGAGAAGGTGAGAAAGGAGGAACGTTGATGAGGTGGAAACAAAAAGAGTGGGTCCCAGTTTCTTAAAAGTTCACTTTACACGCCACCCTCCCTGCGAGCCTTGCAGCGGATCCTTCGCTCCATGTGTGGTGGTCTGGATGGGAAAAGACGATAGTGGGGCAGACGGAGAATGGGTTGTGGAGGGCAAATCGGGGAACAAACCCACTCCCAACGACTTGTCGCACTCACAAAAGGGGTTAGTGCAGTGTGAGGGAGCAAAGCGTGACACTCTCGTACATCTCAACATTGCCCTCCTTGTACTAATGTACTTCTCTCTATATTATTATTACCTTTTTCACCATTTCTTATATATTATTATTACAATTAATTAACAGTGAAATCAAAAAAAGGACAAAGAAAATAATTAATGTTAAGATTGAGGGAGATCTGGATGATAAAATTGGAAATCAGAAATGGAAAAATGGGAGGGGGAAGAGGCCATACTGAGATACTGATACTGATACTGTGTACTCACTGCCTAAAAGCAATGTATGAGAGCCATAAGTGGATGGGCCTCATGTGCCCTTTCACTCTCTCAGTCGCATCACCAGACAGTATCAAGCCACACGACCCCCACGTGTCAGACATCCTAACCTGATTTTTTACTGCTCCCACGTTAATTTGTCGTCCCAGGATGTCTCTCCCCCACGCGCTTCCCCTCACCGTCCAACCCAACACGACATGCACACTCCCTCCCTCAACAACACAACACACCAACATTAAACACCTCTTCAATCGATCTCAATCCCAACCAACCCCTCTCATCCTAGATCGTTTTTGTCTACTTTTTTTTTTTCATTACCACTCCTCTTATCACTCTAATATTATATCAATTATAGTAACATATATCATTTAAGACTGATACCGACCTCTACCTGTTTTTTCCTTATTTCTTTTCTTTAATTTCATTTTTTAATCTCTAAAAGGTTCAATTTAGTTTTTAGCGCTTTTAAAATTGTTTATTTCGATGCCTTTTATAATGGTAGGATTTTTTAAACAAAATTTGATGCAGCTGTTAAGTGTAAAAACAAACAAGATGAGTTGTTCAATTATTTTTGTATTGTACATCAGATTTATCAAATATTGAACAAAATATCTATAAAATTGTGATATTAAACCTATAATTCTACCTAAAATGTCCTAATACTTTTACTTTGTATATAATAGATATAATAAGTCATGTGACAATCAAATAAAATTAAATAAAGGTTCTGGTAAACAACACATAATGATCTTTAATATCAACTTCTGAAGTTGATTTTAAGTATCTGGATGTGATAATTATTTGTTGAAATGTATTTATCAATGAAAACATTGATATTTATATACAATATACAGTAATTAAAGAAATATAGTTTTATATGTACAGTAAACAGTGATTTGGTAGCTATCAAGTTGGAGGAGGAAGCAGTGTTGGATGGTGGATGAATCATAGTTGGGGTCACTTTTGACAAATATTGGTGTGTCCAATCTAGTGGCAACTTACAAACACTATCAAAATATATTACAAGAGACTCATCAAACATGATTTAGACAAGGGGTATGCTTAGATTTGTCTAAGATCTTCTGTCCATCCACAAAGGTATATATATATATATATATATATA
>Ga0214542_1001336_pt1 | contig 50253 bp, 23 predicted proteins | sample CNSS1metaG_FD_160096 | JGI IMG/M metagenome (GOLD analysis project Ga0214542, IMG submission 160096) | Root nodule microbial communities from cowpea collected in UCLA plant growth center, Los Angeles, California, USA - CNSS1 | ecosystem: Host-associated > Plants > Roots > Nodule | place: USA... | reverse complement strand
TATATATATTTGTTTATTTATTTATTGTTTTATTGTAACTTACACTTAGGATAAAAATATTATAATATGTCAGAGAGTTTTCAATTAAATAAATGATATATCATAAAAGAATAAAAATATAATGAAAAAATATGATTAAAATATCTTAATGAAAATAATAAATCACATGACTTGATTATATCTAGTTTATATATCAATTTTATAAGATTAAGTTAGAAATTTATTTATTTAAAATCATATTACAAAATTTATTCTAACAAATGTCAGGTTTTACAGAGAGAGTTTCATTAGGGAGAACAACACCAATGAGATCTGAGCATAACCACATAGGACACTGAAACCACTCTCAACCCAAAACCTTAAAGCAATGGGTTGATGGGTCTTGATTCTTATATAGTGTTCTACTTTTTCATTTTTGGTCAATGTGGGACTTAGATTCACACTTGAATTTCTAAGAACAAAATGGTTAATGTTATTCTATCATCCTATCATACTTGAATTAAATCACTTTTAAATATTTAATCATATACATGAAGTATTTATTGTAAATTTAAAATTTCATATCTATAAAAAAGATTACGATATATTTTTTCTTCATAAACTCTTAACACATGCCTTAAATTTAAAGTCAAATTCAAGAAAATAGTGTATCATTCAACACAAATGAAATCACATCACCTCTTATTAATATCATAAACAACATTAAAAATATAATCATAATATATATAACATGTTAATAATATTAGGATGATTGAGTCAATTAATCTAACTCCATCAAATAAATAAATAACTTAAACACTATAAATATATTAACATTTTTATGTATGTTTTCTTCATTAATTATGAACCTATTACATTATTAATATTGTATAAGTTGTTTTATTTCTTAATTACATATTTATTACATTATCAAATTGCACATACCCCCACCCATCCACTCAACAAAGAGGCAATAGAAGTAGGTATGAATTTTATTAGAAGATAAAAATAAATTAACATTTTTATGTATATTTTTGTTCATTAGTTATGATTTTAATACATTATTAATAAGTTGTTTTATTCATTAATTACATACTTATTACATTATTAAGTTGCACATACCCCACCCACCCACTAGACAAGGTGGCAATAAAAGTAGCTATGGATTCTATTAGAAGATCAAAAGCATGAAAATGTATAAAAAGACACATGATAACATACTGAAGAAAATAATTGGGTCATATAAAATCCTCTGGCCTCATGTAAAAATATGTAGTCATATATAAATAAGATGCAATTAATACGAATATCATTTCAAAAAACAATCTCTTGAGATTCTATCACTAATAACTATTTATCATTATTGATATCGAGTTATGATGCAAACATTACAAAAAAGAAAAAATATTTTAAAAACTTTGATTCGTAAAATAAAATAATATTATTTGATTTTCTTAATTATCATAATAATTAGTTAAATTTATTTATATTTGAGTTAGAAAAAAATACACTATGGGGATGCTTGTTATGGGATAATTTTGTTTTATAGCAATGATTGTGATTTTCTGAAAAATTATTAAATTTATTTGATATAATTGTTTTGCTGCTATGAAGAAAAAGAAAAAAAGAACTCTTTCCGAATAAAAAATAACTCATATTGTATAATTATTTTTAAAAGATATCTTAGATGAAGTAAAGAGAAAAAAAAAAGAGAGAGAATGAATAATGATCTGTGAGATTGATTCGAGTTTATTTCTTAACAAAATATTATATATTTTCAATATTCTATTTGAAATAAATTTAAAGAAATTATTCTAAAAATTATATTTTGAAATTTCTATCATGAAAATAATTTTTTGAAAATTCTTAAATAGTTTTCATCGAAATCACTTCTAAAAAAGTAAAATAAAATATCATTTTAAAAATTGTGGAGATGCAATTAAAAATTATAGGGGTACAGAAATAAAAAGACTCTGAAGGTATAATAAAGAGTAATATAGGCCCAATTTTTGAAGCCCAAATATAAAAGATGTCACAAGTGAAAAACGCCGGCCCAATAACCCCAACGGCTAGTAATTATAAAACGGCTACTTTCTTTTACAAATTTTTCTTTCACCTTTCTTTTCTTGTTTCATTTTCTTTTCACTTTCTATCGTTGAAGCACTCATTGCCGGTGTGCTTTTCCCACTCTGTTAAATTGGTTCTCTTTCTCTCTTTCGCCTTCAAACCCTTCAACTAGAAGGAAGAAGAAGAATAAGAAGTGGGGTTCTCTTCTGTTGAAGAATTCAATCTTAGTCATCTGGTTAAGAAAGCTCTTGTCACCATGCTGTTTGAAAGAGGCTCGCCGGCGAGGTGCTTCATGACGCCGCCGCCGCAGCCGCCTACGCCATGGAAGACAATACGTTCACGCTCTCCCAGTGTGCCATTTTCAGAGAGAAAGAAATCACCAAACTCTGTGAATAAAAGTGATCTTTTTCATATAATTCACAAGGTCCCTTCTGGGGACTCACCTTATGTTAAAGCCAAGCAAGTTCAGGTAACGTGTTCTTTTCTTCCTTTCTGTTGTTGAATTTGGCTGCTACTTCTTTTGGGGGTACATGCTGTTCTTGCATGTTCCTTCACTTCTTGGTCTCGAGGTTATTTTCGCGGGAAAGAAAGATTTTGTAACGTTCATTTTCTTTTGTTCTTTGGTGTTTCTTTTTTGTTAAAGAATGTGATGTGATAGAATCCAAGGGTCTAAGTAATTAAGACCCGCAGTGTTTTGCCATTGTAGAATTCAGGTTTTGGGTGTGAATAGGAACTTGAATTGTTAAGGGATTCATTGGTTTATTTTCTTTCTTTCATTGGTTTTATTAAGGGATCTGAAAACTTGACTGTTAATCTGATTTTTCATTTACAGTTAGTAGATAAGGATCCGGGAAGAGCAATTTCCTTGTTTTGGGCTGCCATCAATGCTGGAGATCGTGTTGAAAGTGCCTTGAAGGATATGGCCTTGGTGATGAAGCAACTGAATAGGTCCGATGAGGCAATTGAAGCCATCAGATCTTTCCGTCATCTTTGTCCTTCAGAATCTCAGGATTCTCTTGACAACATTTTGGTTGAACTGTTTAAGGTAAAAGTTGGTGGATCCTCTTTTGTTTGTTGCTGTTTTTTGTATCCTTAAATGAATTAAACTTTAAACCGCTTATGTCTGTTTTTACAATCTTGCACAGTGGGGTAATGCCAATGTTGCTGCATGTATGTTGGTATACCTAACATAGTGGGATAAGATTACTATTGTTGACTTGTTGAATGTATGTTGGTGTATATTTGTATATTGATACACCTCAACTAGTGGGATATGACTGTTGTTGTAAGTTTTTATATATGTTGGTACACCTCGCCACATAGTGAGACAAGACTAAAATTGTTGTATGGTATGTTGTTGATACAGAGATCGGGCAGGGTTGATGAGGAGATCGCCATGCTTCATCACAAGTTGAAGCTAATTGAAGATGGCATAACCTTTGTGGGAAGGACTACAAAACAAGCAAGGTCTCAAGGGAAGAAGATTCAAATAACTGCTGAGCAAGAGATATCAAGGTTTTTCTTTAACATCCGTTCTCTTTTTTCATTTTTCATTTTAACTTTATGGACCTTGCACCTTTTACTTGACTTTGAATTTTTCTGTACTCTTGCAGGATACTGGGTAATTTGGCCTGGGCTTACTTGCAAAAAGAAGACTATAAAACTGCTGAAGAACATTACCGGTGAGCCTTTAAGATGCAATGAAAATGGAGTTTATTTTTTATCTTTTTCACTTTGAAGAGAAACCTAACAGTTCCTTGTTTGTCTTTACAGGAAAGCATTGTCTTTTGAGGTTGATAGGAACAAGCAGTGCAATTTGGCAATATGTTTGATGCATATGAACAAGATCAAAGAAGCAAAGTTTCTACTCCAGGCAGTACGCACCGCTACAAAAAATAGAAAGATGGATGAATCGTTTGCTAAATCCTTTGAACGCGCTTCTCAGATGCTGATTGAGATAGAGACATCATCATCATCAGAGAATGCATCATCTTTAACTAGAAAGAGCTCTGATAGAGTTAAGAGTAGGACAGAAAACCAGTCTGACACATCTGAGGGGGATGTATCTCATGCCAGGAGGAGATTGTACCAATCCCCTGATCCTGGTAGAAGAGACCTGAATTTGTATGTTCCTTGCACAAAGCCAAAAAGATGTTCATGGGGCTTCAACCATGGACATCGAAGGGAAGCTTGGGGAGATGTCCATTCAGATTCTAAATCTTCATTTGGGACTCCTTCTACAGATAAGCATGTCACAAAGATGCTGAACTCAAGAGAAAATGGTTTTTCTTCACCTGCCAGTGAAAAGTGGAGGGCAAGTACACTGGAAGATCCTGCTATACTAAAGCATGAAGATACAACAGTAACAAGTTCTGATTTGTTACACACTTTGAATACAGAAGCAGCAGTGGAGTTTAAATCTTCTGCAGGAGACAGTGGCCATAGATCTTTGATGTCAGAATCTTCACACGCCATGGTTGAGAATGATATCGATGACTTTGCTTCTGGAAATGGAAAACCACATGAGAAGAAGAGTTGGGCAGACATAGTAGAAGAAGAACAAAACCAGGAGAATGACTTGTTCAGTTACATCAATTTTGATGGTGAGGACGGTGTAGAAGTGTTTAATGATGAAAATGAAGACTCCAACATAATCTTTCAAAGTCCTTGGCCACAGAATCAGCCTGAATGGTCAAGCAAAAAGCTTGAATCTTTGGAACAGAAAGATGGATACTGTGCATCTGGGAGTGCCGTTTCGTCAAGGAATCCAACAGCAAGGCGTTCTCTGTGTTTCAACCCGGAACTGAGTTCAGAATCAGCATATTCCATTTGCACATCAAAATCACCAAAAAAAGCTTCAGACTTGGAAATCAGGGAGTCATTGGTTGGGGAGAAGAAGCTAACAAGGAGAAGCAGGTTACAGGTGTTTCAGGATATTACTCTTCTCCCTGAAACCCCCCGATTTGTCTAAGATTTATTTGTCTCTACACAAGTATCCTCATGGATGGGGAAGGATCACATTGTTGGCTTAAATAAGGATCTTATGGATGGAGAAGGATCACATTGGTAAGAGTTATTGGTTTAATTACAGGATCATGGATCACATTTATTGAAAGAAGTTGTCCATTATGGTAGCTTATTCTTTCATTCATACTTTTTTTTTATTTGTAACAAGTTCTGCAGATTCATGTTCATCTGCCACAATTCCGGGTTGTATTGAAACTGGTAGAGTGCCAATATTTCTTGTACACTCACAGATTGTTCTTCAATTTTCTAGTTTCATTACTGACATTATGCACTGCTCCTTCTACAATGAATAGAAAAAAATGTGCTTCTCTTTGTTCTATATTAGGATTTGGAAATTATTTTCATCTTTATCGAAGTGTACAAGTTTCTGCAGTGGGATTGAGACTGGAAATGGCTACTTCTGGTACACTCAATATTTGCTTGCTTTTCAATTTAAGTTTATCATAGACACCACTTGCACCAATTTTCTCACAATCAATGAAAGAAAACTAGTATGCATTGATCATTCTACAATCAATCTCTGAAAATCCCCTTTTTTTTGCCTTTTATAATTCAGATAACCAGTTAGTGAGACATGCAATTTTGGTAGAGGTGTCAAACTACGGGTTATCTCATTACATAGAGTTAAAACGAATTAAGTTAACTCTAGAAATTTAGTAATCTGACTGAAACACCATAAATTGATAGATTAAGTGAATTTAATTATTTAAGCAAAATTTATTCTGTGAACTTATTGTGGAAATTACCTTTAAAGATGACTACTACTAAATACATGAACACTTTAACAATAGATTAAAAATAATATTAAAAGAATAATTAGAAGTTAATATAAATGTAAAAGAAACTATTAAATCACGGAATACTTGCCATGGATAAATTATTTTAGGATATAATTTTTGACATTATTTATCATTGAATGATATTAAAATAATAGTTTCAGACTCCAAACGTATTTTAATTAAATTATATAAAAACCACCTATTTCATTGAGTAAACTTGAAATAATGAAAATCTTTTTTTTTTATAAAAAATGATCGTGCAATACTAATTAATATTATTTTACAATCAATCAAAACGTTTTTATGTGGAGATCATGCCCAATTTTTACACTTGGATAGCAAATTCAAGTTCTTATTCCTTTAAGTGAAAGTTTAATTTTGATATGTTTTTTCCTGTAAAATTTTTTACAATGTAAAAAACTTTAGAAATCATTCCACCATCATTTTGAAAAGTATATTTAAAGTGTTTTTCCATTAATTAACAGTATAATTTTTCATATTAGCAATATATTAAAATTAAACCCTTACAACGACTATTATAACATTAATAGTTTTAATTATACATCATTCTATAAGTGAATAAGAGAACAATTGTTTATGCTATCAGTATATTTTAATTAACTTAAACAGCTTTTACACATTCTTTGATTTTCATATCAAATAAAATTAGCACAATCTTTTTTATTTTTCTAAACTTTCCGAGTGATGACAAAAACTTCAATACTTGAAAAATCAATCATCAACTCGTAACCTTAAATCGAAGCGAAGCGAACGTAGCAGAGTGGTCTCTCTCAGTCAGTCCAACTCCGACCACAGAAACATTTCAACAACGTTGTCTACCACCATGGAATTTGCACTTACAGCTTCTAACTGGAACCGTTCTTTGATTCGAATCCAAAACACTAGGCCACGCTTCGGTGCCACGCGCCCCACTGTAGTACGGTGTTCTATCAACTCGTATCGTTTGTCCAAACTCACTCCCTCTGAGCTTCAGAGTCTCAAGAGCCGACCCCGCATCGATTTCTCTTCAATTTTCGGTGTGGTGAGTAATGGGCTTTTCTCTTTCCCTTTCCTTTCAGATGGGTCATGCTCAAAATTTTTCCTTTTCTTGCCCCTTTCCAGGTTAACCCCATTGTCGATGATGTTCACAAAAGGGGGGACGTTGCAGTTAAAGAGTTCGACTCTTCTTCTTTGAATGCCATCTATGATCTTGTTATTGTTTGTGTGTGGTTTCTTACCTTCTTTGCTTATGTAACTTCTTCACCTTTGTGTTTTGTAGGTATACTTCAAAGTTTGACAAAGTTGAACTTGAAAAGATTGTTGAGGTTGTCTCGGATCTCCCTGACCCCGTGGTATGTTTGTTCAATTTGCATACCTTGTCAAGGCATGTTTGATTGAAAAAGAAGTATTTGTTTTAATTATTTTGCTTTTACTTTCAATTATAAAAATGTCGCCTTATTGTATTTCTTATATTCAACTGTTTGTATATCAAATACTGTCAACCAATTAGAAATTGTCATGCATGATAAGTTTATTGAGTTTTTGTAAAAACTACTTTAAAACTCTACCTAGATTGGTTGACATTATAAAAATATCTCAGTGCATAGGAATTGATCTTTAACTATCTTAAATACAAATTTTTGAAAAGAAATGAACAAAGTAAAAATAGAAACTCTCTCAGTGCATAGAAATTGATCTTCAACTATTTATTAGTTTTTTGGTTGAAGGATGTTCCTCTTATTTCTATCCACTTTCTGTTTTAGTGATGTTGGTTTGGGTGCAATTATTATAATTTTGGTTTTGTGCCTTTTCTTTTGCAGCTTGATCCTCCAATTAAGGAAGCTTTTGATGTCGCCTACAACAATATTTATGCATTTCATTCTGCTCAGAAGTCGCCTGAGAAAAGTGTTGAGAACATGAAAGTATGTCTATGCTCTTGCTTATACGCTGGCTGGCTAGGTTGGGTGGACGACCAGGGGCTTAATGATTTAAGGCTGCATTGACACTGAGCATAATTAAACTTATTCTTCTGTGTTATTAAGTCAAAATAAGAAATATTTGGTGGTAGGATATAATTAATGTAGCTAAGCCTTGCAGCATTATCTAGGAATAGTTAAATAATACTAGTACTGGGAAGATAGAATGCATATAGTATCTTTTTCAGTTGTAATTATGTACTTTTTCTGTCCTTTGTAAGTCTCTATCTTTTAATTTTTTTTAAAATTGTTTTTATGTCATGTCATGTCATTTGGTTATTAGGCCTACATGTTTGTTTGTTCTCGGGTTCTTCTTATTACCCAATTTATGTGAATCTTGAGTTTTCTGAAAATCCCAGGGAGTCCAATGCAAAAGAGTTGCAAGAAGTATTAACTCCGTGGGTCTTTATGTTCCAGGGGGAACTGCTGTATTACCTTCAACAGCTTTGATGCTTGCAGTTGTATGTTGAATAATATTTCAGTACCTCTTATGTCTTTGAATATTGTATAATTTTGATATTTACCTTGCCCGATTTAGCTGATGGTTAATTATTTTGTATACCAGCCTGCACAAATTGCAGGATGTAAAACCATTGTTCTTGCAAATCCTCCAACTCGGGATGGCACTACATGCAAGGTGTTTATCTATTTTGTATGAAAGTTGTAGTTATGATGTTCTTCTTGTTCTGACCACTGTTTTTCTGCAGGAGGTATTATATTGTGCAAAGAAGGCCGGGGTAACTCACATTCTCAAAGCTGGAGGAGCACAGGTTCGAAGCATGATAGTATAAGATAACATTTATCTGGTTTTGTCATCTGAATCTACTATTCGTTATATTTATCTTTATTCTATATGTTTGTATCATTCTTTATAAATTAAACCGTGATTCATATGCCATTTCTCTTCATTGTAGGCCATATCTGCTATGGCTTGGGGAACAGAAACTTGTCCAAAGGTGGCTAGCCTCTCCTTTAACCAATCTTTGTTGTTTGCTTCTCCATGATAGTTAATGGATTCAACTTTATTTCGTACTATTTGTTTTCTCTGTATTAGTAATTTAGTATATCATATTCAAATAGCATTCTATTCACGATTTGATATAGTGAATCTCATGCCATGATAGAATATCAAACTTATCATAACACCCCTTCGTACTTGTTTGATCATTTTAATTTTAATTATGAATGTGATGAAATTTGCAGGTTGAAAAGATTTTTGGCCCTGGAAACCAATATGTCACTGCTGCAAAAATGATACTTCAAGTAACCATGATTTTATTACATTACAATATACGATCTATTTTCTCTAATACATTTTGTTTGTTGAATCTTAAATCTTCTTCATCTCTTTACCTTTTGAAAGTCTTCTGCAGAACAGTGAAGCCATGATTTCCATCGATATGCCGGCTGGCCCATCTGAAGTTTTGGTCATTGCAGACGAGCATGCAGTTCCTTCTCATGTGGCTGCTGATTTGCTTTCGCAGGTTCAATAAGTTTTAATAATACCTCCTATTTGTTTTACTTGCAAAACATTATTCATCAATTCACATTCATTATGAAAATTTGTAATCTTTCATTGTCATCAGCTTAGATACAAAAGTCATGTTCTAAAGTAATTTGCATGTTATTCTTAAAAGCTTTTATTTCTAGTTTCTACAGAATGATGTTAGTTTCCAAAATTCAATATAGCGTGAACTCATAATACGTGTGACATATAGGAAATAATAATTAATTGAAGATTAATCACCATGTTGGAAAACAACCAAATTATAAACTATGGAGATGGGGTATAGAAGCATTTTCTTGTTTGTTTGTTAAGAATCTGATTATGATTTAGGGTTCTCTTAGTAGCCATTGAAGGTGCAAATACACTACACTAGAGTAAACATCTTGAACACTTTTCTTCGATTAAATGTCAATCTGCACAAACTTAAAATCGTACATAAACCTTAAACAAGACCCAAACCTCCTAAAAATCCAGCTCTGATTAGAAACAGTATATAAAAAATGAATATGATGTTCAAAGTCACAAACGGGCATGCTTCTCCATCATCCAGCCAAGATATGACTTGAGGTTGATAAATCATCCCTTTTTGTCTGCATGCATTCTTTGAAGATGATTCGTAACCTTGTAAGCTTCTTGTATACTGCCAATGTATATACTTCTAATTACAATTTTCAGGCTGAGCATGGCCCAGACAGTCAAGTGGTTCTTGTGATTGCTGGAGATGGTGTGGATCTGAATGCAATACAGGAGGAACTCAGCAAGCAGTGCCAGAGTCTTCCTAGAGGCGAGTTTGCCTCTAAAGCTCTGAGCCACAGTTTTATTGTGTATGCGCGTGATATGCTTGAGGTCAGTCCTGTTATCTTGTTTCTTTGTTGACCTACTAAAAGCAGAGTGACTTGATCAAGATTAAGAAGTATCAAGGTAGAGAGAAGAGAGAAGAGAGGAGAACAATTTCTTTGGAATAACTAGACCAGGCTGTTAGGTTTATGTGCCTGTATTTACTCATTGTATAACCAACGTGATTATGCATAATATTGATTATACTTTTGTCGAGGAGCAACATAAGCCAGTCAAATTATCTTATTAACCCTACAGTGGTTTCCAAAAACACTCTCCTTGTTAAGAGAAAATCAAGAGAAGAATAAGTAAGATAGGTCCACCCTAAAAATACAAAGTAGCTTATTATGCACCTCTTTAAATGTGAAGACGCTCTCTTGATAGGTCATAACTTTCTCTGAATATATTTTATTTATTTTTCAATCAACTAATAGTTATTGTTAGAGTTCCGAAAGTAAAAGTTAGCTTAGCATCTTTCAGGCTATCAATTTCTCAAACTTATATGCACCTGAGCATCTAATTATCAACGTGAAGGATGCAGAGAAGTGGGAGAGTTTTATTGAGAATGCAGGTAATGCTGCCTATAGATTTCCCTTTTATTGTTGTGTTTTTTTTATTATTGAGGGATGATGGGCTTTTATTCCTTGTCAAAGATACTTGTGTCTGCAATCTCTTAGAGGATCAAATTCCTTTCTGATAACCTTATTTTGTATCGTTCTAATGGCATGACAGATCCTAGATCTAAATGTTTGTTGCTGCCTCTGTAGGTTCTGTGTTTTTAGGGCCTTGGACTCCTGAAAGTGTTGGTGATTATGCAAGTGGCACAAACCATGTCCTTCCTACTTATGGGTATGCGAGGATGTATGGTGGTGTGTCATTGGACTCCTTCATGAAGTACATAACTGTGCAGTCTCTCACAGAGGAGGGTCTAAGAAAACTTGGGCCATATGTAGCTACCATGGCTGAAGTTGAAGGCCTTGAAGCCCACAAGCGGGCAGTCACCTTGAGACTTCAGGACATAGAAGCCAAGAAGGTTTCAAGATGAGTAATGCTTCAATCCATTGTTCTCTTTATCTCCTGTAAGCTACCAACTTAGTTTTTGCAAAGCCTAGGGCAATTTGCATGATGAGATTACCTAGATTTAGGTGGTATTAATAGCTAGAGGTTATCATTTCAAGTTCATGTAACTATTATTGGATTCATATTACAAATACCACTGCCTAATTAGGTGATCTTAGCTTTTGATCAATCAATAAATGAATCCTATATATTTGCTGGACCATTATTTTCCTGATAAACCTCTATGCCAAGAGTGAAGTGAACTCTTATAAGACTAAGGAAAATATTTTCTTAATGAGTGTCTTTAACACATGTTAAAACATTTGTTACCATTTATTAGATTTTTCTATTACATAGAACTTAAATTTGTACGATTTTATAAGTTAATCTGACTAATCTAATTACTGTGTTACCAATGATTAGCCGAAAAGGGGTGTATTAATTTCTTTTGAATGATTAGTACGAGGGACATTTCTTCCCCTATCTTAAATATTTAATCAGCACTTACCCTCATTCTCAAATGGATAATATGGAATGTAATTGATATTCTTTTTTGAAATGAAAAAAGTATTGGATATATTTTTTTTTAATACAGTTCAACTTGGTATGCGTTCATTTACATGGTAAAAACCGAAAATCACCTTAAAAAAATGCAATGCAGAGATATTTTACTTCTAAAGGGAAGCATTAATTATCTTTACTGATCACTTCACATGTGCTCGTCCAAACAGGCTGTTAGTCAAGTATTTTGGATTTGTTGGATTTGTCATCTGTTGCAATGCTTGAATTGCCGTATGTTTAAATGTTTGGATAAGTTTTGAAACATAATAAGCATAGAAGCAAAACTACTTTTCCAAGCTCAAGAGAACATACTTTTTAAAGATGGACTAGCAGAAAATAATAAGAGAATGTGTAAAATGGAAGAACATTTCATTTCAATTCCGGTGGTTTACACTATACAATAACATCCTCACTCAAAAAAGAAGAAAAGTATACTAGAAGGAAGCAAGCTATTGTCTTTTGATATAAATAAATAATCGGTTAGTAAATGGGTAGAAGCACAAGAATCACCAATATAAAACCTAGGAAAATTAGTGATGGTTCATCCACCAAGTTTTCTCTCACTATTTATGTAATGGATAAATCTATGTAAGTCTTTTCCCCACAATTTTTCTTTTATTTTTACGAGGTCAGATAATGGGAAACCCTGCCTAAGATGATGGCTCTGTTATTATATGAACTTGAAACAGACCCTATCACAAAGAATGATACCCTTCTTTATTGAACTCCCAAGCGCAAAGTCCAAAATCCCCAATGAAGGATGAATGCTTGAGTGTGTTACCCAACAAACATGCTAGTCTACCGAATCTCGACCATGCTGCAACCAAGTTCATCGATGGCCATAATCATAAAATGGTTGGCCTCAACCAAACCGCTATCGAAGATTAAATAGCATTAGAAAAAACCTGTGTACGCAAAATGAACAACAAAAACTTTGTTCCTCTATCATCTTAAAGGGCTAACAACCCAGCCTGTAATAGGATTCTGCCGCCGAAATCTCAACTTCCCATGTCCACCACTTTGCAATCGCTCGAGCACTGTATACGTAATTGAATCTGGGGTCAGCCCTTGCTGCTTAAGTTTTGAATAAAGGTCCACTGCCTCAGCAGTTCTTCCACACCTTTCAAGACAGTCAAGCAAAATATTATACGTGATCAAGTTAGGAGTGCATTCTTCAGCAAGCATTTCATCAAACAACCTACATGCCATCTCAACTTTATCCGTCTTGCCAAAGCACTCAATAAGTGTGCTATAGGTCACCACATCAGGATTTAATCCTTTCTCTTGCATCTCTTTAAATCTCATGTGAGCTTCATCAATATCCCCATTCTTTCCAAGACAATTGATCAAAGAGTTATAGGAAATGACATCAGGCCTACAATTGCTATTCTCTAGTTCTTCAAAAATTTTAACAGCAAGGTCTACTCTTCCAGCCCTACCAAAGCTGGAGATCAAAATATTGTATGTAAATATATCTGGTGGGGGGCCATCCAGTTTCATCTTTTCATAAAGATCATGAATATGAGATATTTGTTTCAACCTGCCAAGAGCTGTGAATGCCGTGTTATACATGATAGTATCAGTGGTTATACCCTTTTCATGAATTTTATTCAGAAGGTCTATGGCTTCTGTCATTTTGCCAGCACTGCATAAACTCTCCAACATGGACATACAAGCATCTTTGTCACCTTTGTCATGAAAGTTCCACATGTTGCAAAATAACCTATGTGCTTCCGAAGCATGACCCAATTTGCTTAAAGTCCTAACAAAGTATGAATATATCTGCTTGTTTATATATTTCTTCGATATATCCACAATATTGTCTAGCTCATTAAGCTTCCCTTCAGCAACCAGAAGATTCAAAATCACACTGTACGTGAACTCATTAGGCTGACAATCGTTCTCCACCATCTTAGAGAAAAGCAGAATGGCCTTGTCAACCATTCGCCCTTTGGCAAGCGCCTCAATCATAGTATTATAACCAATCAAATTAGGAATACAGCCTTTTGCTAGCATTGCCTGGAAAAACGCCAGTGACTCCTCAGTTTTGCCTGCTTTCCCAGTCATTCTGATCATAATAGTGTAAGTGAACACATCTGGCTCACAATATCTCCGCTTCATATCCTCAAAAACTTTATATGCTTTATCCACCTGCCAAAACAATGCATACACATGATAACTGACGAACAGGAGCAACAGATGTAAAATGTACTTCTAAAAACAGTTTACAACACTAGTGGAACTCAATTAGATGTTCATCTATCTATTTATACAAACCTAACTTAGAGCCCGCAGAGCAACATCTCAATTGCAAACTTCAGACAAAAAAGAGCACATATGGCAAGTCCAGAAGCACTTATTTACAACTTATTTGAGTTAGTATTATGATATAAACAGTTGTGTAATACTCAATTTGAATAAAGTTTACATAACATAAGCACTTGTAGGAGAACAAAAATTAGGTAGAACGAATTGAGTTTATCCCTAAAAGCTAAATTCATCTGCACGCTTAACTTTTTATAAGTTTTTACAGTGTCTTAATCAACAAAAAAAAACAGAAAGAAGGGAGAACAGAAAGCAAGTGCAAACCTTTTCATCCTTGGCCAAAGCATCCAAAAGCATGTTGTAGCCAAAAATGTCCAACTTATACCCACGCCTAACCATATCCCGATAAACCTGAAAAGCAGTAGAAGAATCCCGGGACCTCAAGTAGGCCTGGAGCAAGCACTTGTAGGTGTAAGCGTTGAGTCTGAGGTCCCACTTCTTGACGAGTGCAACGCAGCGTTCCAAGTCCTCGCCGGAGCCGAAGAAGCCGACGAGGATGTTGACAGTGGAGATGCAGCCGCGGACGGCATGGCGGTGCATGTGGCAGAGGAGGTCGCGGGCCTGGTCGAAGCGCGCTGGGTTGGTGGACTTGGAGAGAATGAGGAAGAGGCGGTTGTAGGTGAAGGACTCGTGACGGAAATTGGGGGAGAGGGAGGGGCAGAAGTGGAAGAATTTAAGGGCGAGCGAAGGGTTCTTCAGGTTTTTCAGTATTTCGGAGGCTTCGAGGGGGGAGAGAGAGAGGGAGAGAGACTGGAGGTAGTCGGAGAGGTCGGAGAAGGGGTCGGAGAACGATGACGGCGGAGGGGAGAGGAGGATTTGGGTGGCTTTGCAGATGAGGTCACGGCGGGGGAGGAGGTAGCCTCGCGGGTCGGAGGGGAGCGGTGGTGGCGGAGTAACCTCCGCCGCAACGGAGCGGCCAGTGGGGGCGGTGGAGGTGATTCTGGCGGTGTACTTTGTGGCGAAGCAGCGACGGAGATGGAAGATGTGTGGGCTTTTCATTTGCGGTTGTGTTTGGTGGGATTATTGGGACAGTGTTGGGTTCTACTTCTTCACCATGCTTGCTTGCTTCCTCTTCCAAAATTCAAGCTTTTGCAATTTGCACAAGAGGAATATTTTAAAATCAACGAAAAGAAAAAAAATTTAGAAAAAAAGATGCAATATTTTTTGTATTGTTGTTTATATTAATTCTTCAAAAATCTATGTTATCACATTTGTTTTTGTAACTTTTCTGTCCTAAAATCTTAAAGATGCATACATTGTTACATTTATATTTGTTTATTATTTTACTTTTTTAAATTTGTTTATTTGGAACTAGTGTAGAATTTATGCTCTCGAACGAATTAATGTACGTATTAAAATTAGAATTATTAATGTTATTGCAGTATTTTACTTAAAAAGTTTGAAGAGATTTTAATTGTGAAATAAATCATATTATAATAGATAATTTAAATACTGGCATCCATACAGAAAAGTTGCATGTTGTTTTTGAAATACAAGTGAGATGACTTTAACGTGGGATGTTTCGGCCATGTTATCAAAAAATTTAAATTTTCTTTTGGAAATAAAAATAAGTATATACTATACAATAAGCAAATATACACATTTTTTAATACGAGAAAATGTAATAATTTCAAATGCAATCATTTGTTAATTTCTTTTTGCAGCATTGTTATAAGTCGCTAACAATATAAGTTATCCTTACAAATTAAAAAAAAAAAGATTTTTTTCAACTCGAGCAGTATCACTGAAACATAGGTACAATTTAAATTATTTCATTTTACGGATATTATTAAGCAAAACTAAGTTAATTAATTTTATCGGGCACTAGTAAAAGTTTGTTTCTTATATATAAAACGTGTGGCAGTATAATTTTTTAGATAAATTGGATACCCATCCACAAAATATTTGTTGGCTCAATGAATTCTTATAATAATGAAATAAAATAATTTTAGATATATTTTACTAGATATTAGTGAATTAATGCGTTACTTTTATGAATCTATTATAGTCGAAATGAAAGGTTATCAAATCAATTTCATCATCCATAAAATCAATTGCCAACCGTATAGAAGTGGAACTGTATGCCAGTAAATGGTGGGCTCGTGTTATATGAAAATATGAAAATAATGCTGTGCTTGTTATTTAGAAAGGAGAAGATAAAAATGTCTCTCTGAAAATTCATTATTTTACAATAAAATTGAAATTATTTGGACCAAAATGTCAATCACAGGTTACACCCATTATTGTAATGGCTGGAATAATCACACATCTATGACTATCTACGCCCTGACTAAACACGGGGTACAGTGCTTCACATTCAAACAATAATACAATAATCCCCTATTCTCTAATACCCAAATCCTGACTGATTGGACGAGTTTCCAATGATTCATGAATATAATTTGCTACACCGGTGGTCCATTAAACACAAGTAACTAATGGTTTAACATTAATATAATCACGCACACAGATTAGAGGCATCAAGAAAAAGACCCCCAATTACAAGGTTTAACGGCACCCGGGTTCTCCGTTGGTTGAAAAGATCGGTCTTGGTTCGCGTCCATGCCTAATCAAGCTTGACGTTAGAATATAGAAGCGTGTCCCTTGTGAGCGGCATATTCAGGAGGTAGCATATCTGCCAGCAAACAAATTAGTAAAATATTATACACCAGTTTTAAAAATACTCATCCACCTTTGTATTGTTAATGACAGATTCTTTTAAGCATCAATCTCAAATCCACCATTGTGTCGTATCTAATTAAAAGGTGTTTCTTTCACTTTTCCATGTTTGTATCTAATTATATTATTATAGGATTACTCTTTATTTTATCTAATACTTACCCCCATAAGTGTTGAAACGAGCAATAGAATTCCTGTTACCCAAGCAAGGGTTCTCCTAACCAGCACCACTTCTGGCAATGTTGCATTGGGTGCACTTGTTTCGGCCAACCATCGAGCAGTGTGGTGAGGAGTAAAGATTACATCAAACTTCTTTTCCAACTCTTCTGTAGTAGCCACATGACAGTAGATTATTCCAACAATTTGACCTGCTCAGTAATTGATCATTAAGAGGTTAAAATAAAGTAAATGAACTTTTTAGATCAATATTGCTGACATCTGAAGATCAGAAGAATGAATGATTAGCTAAGAGGTTGCTAGTTATTTGACTAGGTTTTCTATATTAAAGCAAATCATTGCCAATATTGCAAGGCTTTAATGTAAAATCAAAATCATACACTGGCAAAATTCACCTTTATATGCTTCCTGCAATGAACTAACTATCTTTGACAAAGTCGCATATAGCACTTCAATTCCATGCTCAGCAATACTTTCAGTTTCATATTGCTCTTGCAAAACCTGGCCCATGTTAGTCAACAAAAAAAAATTAAATTTCATCTCAATAGCAATAACAGTCAACACATATCGCAGATAGATATGAAGAAAACATTATGCCATAGACTGAAGAATAAAGTGGAAACGTAAGTGTATATTTTATTGATTATCAGTTATGTTCACAAACTTAACAGCAAAAGGAATGTTCACTGTCTCAAGTATGCAATATTACTTTTGTTTTCTTTTTACATATAGACATAGATAAAGAAATAAAAGTAATAATATGTAATCAAGGGTCCTTTTATCATGGTAATGAAATTAGGAATTAAAAATTTACTATGCGGGGAGACCCTAAGTATTGGAGAAATATGCCTCGAAGGCATGTGATACATGTAAATTGAGAAAAAGTATTAGGAGGAAAATTGACTCTAATACCGTGTATTGAAAGAACTGTTTCTCTTTCAGAGTTGCATTCATATACATATAACTTATCATGTCGCTAAGTTATCAACCAAATAGAAACAAAATGTTAATTAAGTATGGGGAAAAATGTGTAGCTTGGCAGGATACAAATTTTCCCAGTTAGCATAATTTATGTTAGGAACAAGTGCATTGGATAATGCCCAGTTCGGGGGTGAATGCGAGGGTGGGAGGGAGACCTTAAGATGTCTCCCACCATGGGAAACTGTTTTAATGCCATTACATTTATTCCTTTGTAATGAAGGGTTGTACTTTTTCTTTTTTTCTTCAACTTTCCCAATCTCCCCTTGAGCAGCCCCTTTTCTCTCATCAATCATCCAACTTCTGTCCTGGTGGTGATATCAACACCAAAGTGGCAACCAACAACAGCAGGAATGACACCAAAGCCCACAAACCTTGACCACAAAAGGTTGCTTTTGTCCATTAGCGCCACAATGGCTGTTTTGTGTACCACCCCACTGATTCTCAACACACTTTCTCAGCCATAGCCTGCCTTTCTAATCAGATCAGACTCGACACATATTTTCCCTAACCACAATCACCAGCCTGGCAATCTCGGATAAGATAAAAAAAAATAAAAATTCCCATCCGGAAGAAAAATAGACCTCAGATCTAATAGGAAAAGTTAGATTGGAATTGGGATGTTGACATTGTGCTCGTTCATGAAGGATTCCATCACCACTGCATCGAGAGCGTGAAGGGAATGCCACCACCACTGTCTTTGTACTCCAAAGTACATCACCTCTTGTCGATGGAAGACTAAATTAGGGATTCCAACACACATGAAGTTTGTGTTTCAGGGTTGATGGATTTGGTGAAGTACGAGTGGGAAAAAAAATAATTGAATTGAAATAGTTAAGAACTGTATTGAATTAAACTTGAAAAAACTAAGTTGTTTTCAATAAAAATCTGAACTAAAACACTTTGTTAGTTTAGTTTTAAATACTAAAATAGCAGTTAAATAGGAGTTTAATGCACAGCTGAACCGAATTGTTTTATGGTAGTTAAAAAATGAAAACAAACGAACAAAAAAGTGTTATTGTGTTTTAGTTGTACAATATCAAATAACAAAACAAGATAAACAACATCAAACAAGATAAACAAATTCTTTCTATTTGGAAAAGTTCAAGTCACATAACCGACATCCTACAGTTATACAGAACTAATTACTGCCAGTTATCTTCTACACATAATTCTAGAGTTTCTAATACAGATTTGTTTTCTGTAGCGATTAATTTCTACACAACTATCATAACTGCCCCTAACTCAGTTTCTGGGAAAATAGTGCAAGTTGCATGTCAGTTATTCCAGAAATTCAAAGGAAAAAATGGTTAAAAACAAGAAAGCGAGTGAAGAAGAACATGGCATACCTTAATGCCATTGAAGCATCCCATTAACAGCTCGGCTGGACTCTTTGTACTCTGTGATAAATCACCATGCCATTGAATTGCTCTTTGGACGTCATGCATAAGAGACATAAGACCAAAAACAAACATCCTTTCAGCTTTCTGCAAACGCACATGTGGAAACCCCCAAAGTCAGTCTTAACAACTTCACATTTAAGCAGAAAATATACCTTAAAATCTTCATCATACCTCTGACATACGGAAATTCACTGAGGCACCATTTGCCAATGGAATAGAAAGCACTCCATTTAATGGCACAAAGGCATCAGGAACATACGATCCATCTATCAAAGATGACTAAGAAAACAAGACAAAGTCACTTTCACATATAACATGACGATCAAATAATATGGAAATAGCTGATAGACATAGATAATATAAATCAAAACTAACAAAATCTCTGATTTCTTTGTCAGTCCAGTTTTCCCGTTGATCATCCAAAGAAACAACAGAAACATGGCTTTCATCTGCATAAATTAAAACAACAATGAAAATGAAATGCTTCTTACAAAAAAATATTAAATGCCTAACACCATTTTCATCATATTCTATTTCTTTTCAAAAATGTACTTTTTAAAGCCTCACCTGGGAGTTGAATGTCAACTTTATCTGAATTTATACTCCAAAATGAATTGCTGAATATTGGACTATCCTGGGCCATTTTCCCAAGACCTGCATGCATAATTCACTACAGTTATCTTTTTATGAAGGAGAGAACATAATATAGAAATTGATTATTGTAGTTAATCCATGGCCAGAGACCATTGATTCCATTCACTTCCAGCAAAAATACAGCACGAGGCCTCTTGAATGGGTTAGGACTCAGAACGTTGTTCAACTGCAGAAAGACATAATATTATCATCAATCAAACCTAATATAAGTATGATGTAACATGACTAATGTGGTGAAAACAGAACACCACTAATGATTTCAAATGACCTTGGATGAGCTGGCAGCTGAAAGGGTGGAAGGAGGAGCAAAACCAAGCAAAACTGACACAGCAGCGCTGACATCCTGAAGCAACAATGAAGGTCGCTGCAAAGTGGAATTGTACCACTCAGTGAGATCACCATTATTGATTTAAGCGTTGAACAGAATGCAGTAATATCAATCGTGAAACTAGGGGGAACACGGAAAAGATGAAAGTGAAGAGAATATTCACCTTTAAATTCAACGAAAATCAATGTCCCCCAAAATGAACAAACGTGTAGATAAAATTCTAATATAAGTTGCAGTAATACAATTAAAACTGTCATTATAAATATTATTTGGAAAAATTTAAATAGGACGCCCACTCATACAATATAAACAAGAGAAGATGTTGCAATTCAGTTCTCACATCTAACGAGAGTTCGTATTCATTCGTCAAGTGTCACTTCCCCCAACGTTGCCAACACTAACAATTAGGCGGAAGGCTCATATTACATGATTTATTCATAAGACTCCAAAATGGATTTTAATTTTTTTTTTGTTTAATTTGTACGCACCTAAATTTTTAAATCTACTCGAAATCGAAGTTCGGTAGAACCGTATTCAATTAAACAACTGATGTTCGCATCGATCAGCGAGATGAATCGGAATGTAACATAAAATGCAGAAACAAGACAAAAGAAGAATCTGAACCTCGTCATCTGATGATCTGGCGCGAAGGAATTGATGACTGGAGCTATCAACGAAGGTGAGTGAACCAGAAGCCTCACCCTGCGATAACACAAACAACCGAATAAAAGAAAGAGGAAATCGTTAGATCAAAACCGCCGTCGAGTGCGTACGGGCTTGCCAGATTGAAGAGATTACAGAGAAAGAGAAACTAACCCTGATTTGAGGAGAGAATAAGGAAACAATGAGGAAGACGCTCAAAATAACGGAAACGCGAAACTCCATCGCAGAGAGAAAGATAGAGAGATCCAGAGGTTCTACTTCAGCAACGTGCTTATTGTTTCTTGCAATAATGAAACAGCCAATCGTACTCAGAAGAGACACAGGCTCGTTTGGGCTTTCTCACATCGAGTTCGAGTTTCTTTTAGCACCCATCGTTTCTTTTCTAATCTCCACATCAGAAAAGTTTCAATATTTTCTTGGGTCAAATTTATTTTAAATTCATAAGTTGAAAATATTTTATGAATTATGTATTTTGAAATTTAAAATATTTTATTAAATTTTAAGATTTTTATAAATTTAAATATTTTGAATCGAGTTTTTTTAAAATATTTTTAGTCTGTTCAACATTCAAAATTTTTATTTAAGTAGAAATTTTAAAATTAATATAAGATGAAATTACTGTTAATATAAAATAACAATAAAAAAAATACTTCTATTGATTTTATTAAAATTGTGTTAGATAATAAAAAAAATTGTAATGCCGGTGACAACAATTCTTTAATTTGTGATTTTGTGTTTGAATTGGAAAGATAATTTTATGAAGAGCGAGAGGATGAATTTGAGATAATGGAGAGTGAAGTGTGTTGTTATTTGGATTAAAGAGAAGATTATATGATTTGAGTGTATTTAAGATGAAATTTTGTCTATAATATGATGTGTACGATAAATTAAAAAAATTAATAGATAAAATTATATTATTACCATTTTATCTTGAAGATAATGATGATATAAATTTAAATATACATAGTGAAAATTATATTAAAATAAAATTGAAATTGTTATTTAAAAGTGCAAAAATATAATTTTATTATTATTATTATTTATTGTTATTATTATTATTACATGAGTTATTGATTAAATATATTTTTTTATTGAAAAATTATAATATAATTCTCATACGTTGACTTACATCCTTTACTCTTGACGTGACTTAATGTAGATCATTGATTCTTTTAAAAGAAAAGATAATAATACATTGATCAATATTTGACACTGAGCCATGTCAAGATGTCAACTATAAGAATAAAAAAAAGAGAGTCATAGTATCATTGTTATTTTTTATTTTATTTGAAGAAATGGTGAGAAAGTTTGCCATGTGTGTTATTTCCATAAAATAAGTATTGAAATTGGAGGGTAAATTGATGAAGTCATGTTGCAGAAGAGTAAATCAGCTTATTACCGTGTTGCAAGGATGCAAATGTATGCATCAATGGGTTTATATATATGGGTTATGGTTATAGTCATTCAGAGATTGTGGTTCCATATGATTATGTGACATTAGTCTTATACATATAAGGCATTTGACACCACTTTCACGCCAAAATCTTAAGACAATGGTGTTATGAGTATTTATTCTTATATAGTGTTTAACTTTGTTCATTCTATCCAATGTAATACTTTGACTCACATTTGGACTATTCCCAACATGCATAAATACTAAATCCACTCATTCATTTCCACTTAAAACTATTGAAACAAATACCTTAAGCATTTGTATATCTATGTGCATATCCAATAAACAAGTGAAAACAACTCCTTCATTTTCACTTAAAACTATTGAAACAAATACTTTAAGCATTGTATATCTATGTGCATATTCAATAAACAAGTGAAAACAAATGGACACTAAATAATGACATAAAAGTCACATAATAGTGATCTTAACTCTTATATCTTTTAAAAAGATAAGCAGTGACGGACCTTCATGGTGACTAAGGGGAGTCATGGCCCTTCAATTTTTTTTCTTTTATGTTTATATATATATATATATATATATATATATATATATATATATATATATATATATATATATAATTTTATATATAATTTTTTAAAAATTAATATTTGTAATATATATGATATTTTGTATACAATCTATATTTATATATAATGAAATGTTTTTTTAAGCTATCCACATTTATTTTTCAATTTTGTATTTTAAATAAAAATAATTTTTATTTAAAAATATAAGTTTCCACACCTAAAATATATATATACTCCATTGGTTCCACACCTAAAATATAAGTTTCTTCCTATGTTTATCCCCTCTTTTGTAAACTACAAATTACTCATTGCGATTACTCTATTTTGTAATATCTTCCATACAAAATAACATATAAATGATGGTAAAGCCTTAGTTTTTCAAAATAAATCAAGCAATTCAATGTCTTTCCTTTTGTTACCATTTGTTATTTTCTTGTATTTTCTAGATTATGTTCCCTTGAAATTAGTATCTTCATTGTCCTTCTTTAGATATTTTACTTATATCCCTCCAGAATGAATCATGTCTATTGTCACTCTTATTATTTAGACTTCTCCACATCCATATTTCGGTTCCAAAACATATGACCTCACTTTTCGGTTCTTAATCTCTACACCCATTTTCTTAATAAAGTTATATTAAAAAGTTTAATGTCTTTCTCTCCAAGTCCTCATTTTTCCTTAGTTTACATATATTTTTCCACTTAATCCATATTATTTTCCTACCTCCACTCTTCCATCCTTATAAAGAATGACTCTGAAATCTTATAATCTCATTCCTCACTTCTAAGTGCATTTTAAATAAATGATAAGTAGAATATAGGTAAGACAATTATGATTGATTTTAGGTTTAAATATTCTTTTGGTCCCTGTTTTGATTTAGTTTGTTCAATTTGATCCTTGTTTTGTGCGTTCAATTTGGTTCCTGATTTGTTAAATTATGTTTAATTTCGTCCTTTTGTTCATACCATTTAAATTGATAACGACATAGTGTACACACTGACATTATTCACATGATGTGACATTGTTCACATTATGACTGGTTGTGTTTTGTTCAAAATAAGTTCCTATTTTAGTTTAATTTGTTCAATTTATTCCTTATTTTAGTTAAATTGATTCAATTTAGTTTCACTTTTTATTTCATGATCTTTCGTCACTAACACCACCACCACCATTACCACCCTACAACCACGAATCCAAACCACCCTAAAACATATAAAAAAGTGAATGAAAGATTTATAACATCCATGAACAAGAGATGAAAGCAAAAATGGAAACTCAAAAACGAAAATCAACACAAAAATATATACCTTTATATTGATATAGGCTCAAACTACCAAAAACTTAATCAGAAATTAGGATAAAAAATATCAAACTTTTCCAAACTTACAAAAATCAGAAATAAGGATCGAAATAGTATTTAAACCTTGATTTTATTATGCAAATCCTCCTTACAAACGATAAATGCTTTCCTTTTTCCATTTTAAAAGATTTTTCTTTATTTTTTTCTCTATCATACCTTTTTCAAAACATGGTGGTTTCTCCCAACCCACATTTCCATATATACAAACCAATAATTTGGATTCTTTGCTGATTTTTATGTGTTATTTATCTATTGTGCCTTCAAAATACACTGATGATCATTAATTTTGAAATTTTACAATATATTAAAAATATTTTTAAAATACCAAAGTAGTATATTTTTAATGCTTAGCGATAGATAATACTAAAAGCTCACTAAAAAAATTGGACTCACGAACCAATCATCGATCATTATGGTCTAATCTAAGATTGCTTAAATCCTAATTCTTATTATTTAAGTCCATTAATCTATTTTATAATACACGGATAACCACATACTTAGTTATCTATTGCATTAGCACAATTTGTTATCTAAATATAATTTTATTAAGTTAAAAGGACACTAAGATATTACAAATAAGATAAATACAAAATATTTGTTGTTAATTAATTGTATACTTTTATATGCTTAATTAAGTAATTAACTAATTCTAGTCTTAAAGTTTATAATTACACCTGGTCGACAAACAAGATTGGAAAAATACATCCAAACTAAAAGAGGACAAAAAATATATTAAAAACAAAAATACATAACTGAGAAAGATAATATCAATGTTCTGGCGTCATTAACACTTTTAATGAATTATGTGGTTTCGATAAGAGTACGGATAGACACACACCAAAAAAGTTTCGTACATCAATTTGACATTAATCGGACTCTTTTATATGTTATAATTGATAAATAAGTTTAAAGATTAATTTAATTTATAATTATATGAAAGGTTAAAGATGTCTTTTACTTTTTTATCTTTTTATAAAAATTAGAATTAGTTTCTTCTCGGAATTTTGATCTGATTTAATTTTTTGATTTTATAAATGTGTAAATTTAATCCTTTAATCAAATTTTGTTAAATTTATGTGATATTTCAAATGTGTTTTATGATAGTATTTTGACTTATTTATCCTGTTTGATATATTTATATTTCAATATTAACTAAAAAACGCATGTAAAACGTGGAATAAACTTAACAATTTTTAATTAAAAAAAATAAATTTATACATTTTTAAAGTTGGAGACTAAATTTCTCTAAAATAAAAAAAAACTAATTCAAATTTTTACTAAAAATTAAAAACCAAAAACATATTTAACTTTTATACTAATTTAACCAAAACATTCCATTAACTAAAGTGTTGTAATTTAGAAAAAAAAAACTTTAGGATACCATGTGTCTCCATCATGTCCACTCACTCTTTTAGGCTGCTGTTCTCTTCCGATGATTTATTGTTTTCAAAGATTAGCAAGCGCGGATTTTAAAATATTTTTGTGTTCATTTTGCATCATTTGAGGGAGAGAGAAAGCAAGGAAATGAGAGATGTTCAATCTTTTTAATCTTAGCATCAGTGTGGAGATTTGAAATACATAACACTCCATTACTAAAAGACCTTTTCTTCATGTGCAGTTCTCCATTTTATTTTTTTAGTTTTGTTTTTTTAATTACAACCTGTGTGAGATTGCTCAAAATATATGGTTGGTGGAATTTTTCATGAAAGAGAGTGAAGAACTTGCATTATTGTGCCTATACTATTAAAAGTCATATATATATATATATATATATATATATATATATATATATAATATTAAGTAATAATAATAAATAATTATTATTATAAAAAAAATAATTTAATATAATATATATATATATTTTTTATTTTGTTATTAAAATTTATTAAATAGTATTTTTTACTAATCTAAAAAGTATTTTAAATATTTTTAGCATTAAGGGTATTTTGGTAATCTTCAAAATCTATCTATTAAAACAATTTTTTTAATTTATCACATAACTCAAATCATTCATTAACTTTCACACAATTCATCTTCAAATCCATTCACTTTATTCTCTAAATTCACTCAAAAAAACACATATATTCATCCGCTCAAATTTACACAAATTCATCTTCATACTCTCTCCCAAATTCATCTATCCAAATGAACAAAACCTTAGAGGTGCATCAGACCCAACAATTCTCAATTAACAAAAAATTTGAAACCAACTATATCAATTTATTTAACCAACTTGATCTAGTCCCCATATACAAATTTTGATAACTGATGTTGTATATTTTCACAAGGTTAGAGATAATCAGGGAATTTCACTAATAGTCATACCAATTTAACTAAAACGTTACACTAGTTTAACCAATATATTTTCCAAAAAATAAATAAATAACAGATGGAGGTGTAAAATGAGTGTGCATTACATAGATGTGTACGTTTATATTTTTCTTCTAGAATCGATTATTGGAAACTGAATTTTTGTTAGTTTACAAATCTTATTTTTTTTTATATTAAATAAAAATAAAAATAATAGAATAACATTGATTATAAATGGCATAGTCTTAGAAATTTAATTTTCACAGTATTTTATTTTTGGGCTAAATATGTTTTGGTTCCTTAAGTTTTAGTGAAATTTGAAATTAGTCATTCTTCAAAATTTTTGACCAATTTAGTCATTTATCTTTAAAAATATGTGAATTTAGCCATTTTAACCCAATTTTGTTAAATTTATCTGACATTTCAAGTACATTTCATGATAGTATTTGAATTATTTATATCGTTTGATATATTTTCGCTTCAATGTTAACTCAAATACTATCATAAAATGCGTTTAAAATGTCAAATAAACTTGAAAAACTTTGGTAAAAAAGACTAAGTTCATGCATTTCTAAAGATGAATGACTAAATTGGTATAAAGTTTCGAAAAAGGACTAATTTCAAAATTTACTGAAACTTAAATAACCCTTTATTTTCTTAATTAAAAAACTTTATTTTTCTTCTTTTATTTTTATTTTTGTTTTATTTACTCTCTCAATATTTATTTTCTACAACAGACACATCCTTAAAAACATTAATTAGCATTTAACTTGTAATAAATATATTAAAAAGTCATATATACAACCAATCATTAAATAAATGCAAAAACTGTTTTACACTCTTAACCTTTAATATGTGCATAACTGCTAGTACTTGATTAATTGATTTTATCATCCACATTTATTACTTTCTTTTCGGTTTAAACTTTTTATTAATATAATAAAAGTAACATAAATTTAATTCATTTAATGTTTGTGAAGACAATTACTCCGAGTGTATAATATCATATAATAAACCAATATAAATAAAGGCTTCATTTAATGAGTTTTTGCAATACAATGAACAAAACAAATCCTCAAAAGCATTACAAATTGATTGCTTACAGCATTTTCAATTTGACTGGCCCTCACCGATTACTTCCTTCAACCCAATAACATTAAATTAAAAAAGAATCCTATTTATTGCAATTGCAATAGCACAAGCTCAACCCCACCACTTTCATATTTCACAGAACCACGAACCCAAAACCAAACCAAAACCAAACACGCGTTTGAATCCACCAAATCCAAAATTCGGTTTCAGTGAGTTTGTTTTTTAGTTCACATTTTCCCACTTCTCTCTCCCTTTGCATGCAGATGAGTTGTCATGTGCTTGGCACGAATTCAAGGCTAGCAAAACCATCAGTTACACATATTCTGAGTTTTTTCATTCAATAATACATTTTTTTTTCCTAATTTCTGTAATTTTTGTTTTTTTCTACAGCATATAGCTGTGACTGGGTTGGAGTGATGATGTGTTAGTATGTGGGGTTATACAAGTTAAGACCTTTAATTTCCGTTCATCATTAATCTAAGGAAAAAGGTGGTGAAAATCTCATCATTATTTTCTTTATCAGGTTTTATTTCCTTTGGGATACTCAAATGCAAAGGGTGAGGTCATGCAAATTGGCATCTATAAAGTCCCTTCTTCAGAATTCACATAACTCACCACAAACTCAGAAGTTTAGTCTCTTTTGCAGGTGAATTGAGGAAAAATGGATTTTTCTATGGGAGCTGCAGGTGGTTCTGGAGATGATAAACACAATCACAATCACAAAAACAGTCACAATAAGAGCTCAAACAAAGGGAAAAAGGCTTACCATGGCCACAACTCTGATAGAACATCTAAGCTCGAAGAGTAAGACAGTTTTACTTCCGAACACGTTCTTTGTTTTATTTATTTCAAGTTTTCAATTATGAAAGACGAGTAAAAAGGGCTAATTAATTTTGTTTCGACCTAGATCTACCATTGTTGTTCTATATATCTCTTTCTATATCATAAAACTTTTACAGCAGTTTTGATCCGTTTCGATTATTTACGGTGAAAATTACTATTTTTCGTGACTTGTTCTTGCTTTTATTTTGTTTAATAATTTTAAAGGAAAAAGCTTTGTTTTTCGACCTTTTATTCAATCCACTTTTGTTTTGATTTAAGATCACGACTTGTTTTTCTTTTCTTATTTTTTTATTTTTGTTAATTTTAATTTTAATTTTTGAGTAATATTGTCTTTTCATTTATCGAGAAAACAAATTGATTTCATTTTATTTTTTTTATTTTTGATCTTGTAATAAATGAGAGTGAGTGTGACACGAGTTTAGAAATTTGAAATATAATTCATTTCCTTTGTATTTAAGAAGGTTTAGAAACCTTTTTCTTTTAATCAGGGTGATAAAATAGTTGAATAATATATTAAGCGAATTATCAGTGGAAAGAGATCGGTTCATTGACTAATATTTTAAACATTGAGATTAATTTCCTTTGTATTTGATCACGAGTTTTCTTAATTTAAATTAAATTATCATCCCTCAAGTGTTATATCTTTTCGTTGGAAAAAAAAACATATCTTTTCGCTGGAAAAGAATGTATATATTTTTCCATCTATATTTTTGAATTAGACATATTTTTTAAACATGCTATGGTGTCAACACTTACAATATTCCTATCCTTTGAGTATTTTTAATCTATTTTTAATATGCTATGTTGTAAAAAGAAATTGGATGTCCCAAAAAAGTATTTCAAAGCCCCACTTAAATACACTCCTTCTCATTTTTTGAATATGAAATGGTGTCAACAAAATTCTCTTAGCAAGCCTTGATATTTCATTTTATCCCAATTAATTACAAAAGAATTCTCTCAATTTTTTATTGATAATAAAAAATATATTACTATTTTACATGGCATATTTTCTCTCTAGATTCTTTGTTACTTGTGTGACTTTGTTTAGAGATATTCATCATTTATATTATTCTCTATTAATTGTGATATTTATTATCGTGTTAAAGAATGTTTCGCAAATGTCCACATCCAACTAAAAGCACAAGATGTCAAATAGCAGAAGAACTTGGACTCGAGCCAAAACAAGTAAAATTTTGGTTTCAAAATAAGAGAACTCAAATAAAGGTAGCCTATATTTTTTTTCATGTTTATTATTATTTTTTTAGTAGTAATAACCATTTTACATGTGTTTGATTGCAGACTCAAACTGAACGAACAAATAACAGTATATTTCGTATTGAGAATGAAAAGATACGTAAAGATAACCTCTTATTAAGAGAGGCATTCAAAAATATAATTTGTCCATCTTGTGGAGGTTCATCAAATGTTGATGAAAAGCGTAAACGTTCTCTGGAACAACTTCGTCTTGAGAATGCTTGTCTGAGAGAAGAGGTTTGTTCACTAATTTCCATTCTCGTACAAACTTACATATAACACATTTTTAATATTGTTAGTACAGTATTAATAAAAATATCAAATTTGAGATTTTAGAAATTAGGGGATATAATCCAGACAAATAAAGATTAGGGGATTAATTTGAGATTTTAGAGAAAAATGATAACAAAACATAATTAAACAAACTTTTTACCACTAATATATGATTCATGTTTATTTATGATTTTTGTTTTCAGCATGAGAGGGTGTCTAGTGCTCTTGCAAAGTACATGGGTAAACCAGGATTAGACCTAAACATGAACTCCACTCTTATGAGGGGATCTTCATCACGTGGTCCATTAATACCAAGAAGTTATCTGAAACTAAGTGCTCCATTTCAAGGTGAAGATACCATGTTCAACCCTGGGAGCAGAATAACACAAATGGAAAAAACAATGATGTCAAAAACTGCAGTGGCTGCTAAGGAAGAATTAATTAGACTTATGTGCACCAATGAACCCATATGGGTCAAATCTTCAAACCATCAAAGTTTTGTTCTTCATCTTGAAAGCTACGAAGCATTCTTTCCAAGGATTAATCACTTCAAGAATTCCCAAGCTCGTGTAGAATCCTCAAAACATTCACGACTTGTGAGAATTCAGGCAATGGAATTAGTTGAGATGTTTCTGAATTCGGTTAGTACTCACCACTTTAATGTTTTACCAGCAAATAGTTCCTTTACACAATCATATACATGATTTTTTATCCATTAATAGGAAAATTGGGCAAATCTTTTCTCAACAATTGTTAGAAAAGCACGCACAATCGAAGTACTTGCAAATGGTTCAAACCGAAGCGGAGTTTTGTTGTTGGTATACCTCGTGCAAACCTTGGTCTGTGTACTGAGTTTCTTTGTTACATTTATATAACAAGTGAATACCTTTTTTTGTTTTGCTTATGTAGATGAGCGAAGAGATGCATGTTCTTTCACCTTTAGTTCCATCTCGGGAATTGTGCTTCCTTCGTTATTGTGAACAACTTGAAGAACGTTCGTGGGTGATAGTGGATGTTTCGGTTGACAGCACCAACGGGAACAACAATCCTAAGTATTGGAGGTGCCCCTCTGGATGCATGATTCATGAAGTTTCAAATGAGTTGTGCTGGGTGAGTACATATATATCGATAAATGCATTGGAGAACTAAGTTACCGTATATATATTGCTATTATAATTTATGGTTAGATATAAGGTCATATTAAAGTTTTATATCGAGTGAACAAGTGGATATGCAAATATTATTTTATAAGTCGATCTTATAGGATCGAGTTAAGTTAAAAAGTGTAACATGATATTTGAACTATGTTAGAGTTTGTTGTTTGTTAGGTCTATTGTTTCATTCGCTGATCACTCACTAATGTAAAGTCTCATATCCGAAATGTATATAACTTGTCGTGAGGGAGATGTGATGAAAGTTTTATATATCGACTAGAAATACAGTCATAGTATATAAGTGAGTGCAAATCTCACCTTACAAGTCAGTTTTATAAAGTTGAATTAAACTTAAAGTTCACGTCCCAACCTTACAACCCATTAGTTTATATTTTTTTTTGGTCAATTTTCACTTGAGGATGTTTAACATCAATTAGGTCATCATTTTCATCATGTGGTTTTTATTAGCAAAGTATATATATACTTGAGGGTATACAAAAAGATATGTACAAAGTGTTCTATTATAGGGTCTCCATATAATTCATTGTTTAGACCTCAACAAATAAGATTCAAATATCCCTACCAATCTAGGTATCTAGGTTTTATACATTCAAATACTCATTCTAAACAGAGGATAATAAGCATTATCCTTGAGATATTATTTAAGTCTACTTTTCCAATATGACTACTTTTGCTTTCTGCATTTACACATCAATCTGTACCTAGTGTTTCTGTGGTCATTTTGTAATAGTAAACAACTTTTGTTTTCTCCATCTTCCAATTCATCCTTCTATTTAACCACACCCGCAAACAGAACAAGAAAACAGAACAAGAAAACAGAGCAAGAAACCTGGACTACATATATTAATTAATCCCCCTTACATGCTTCAAGCCAAGCAGGTACCTTCTGATCTATGTAGTCATATACGGTTGTGAATGACTATGATATAGATCTGATACAATGTAAAGGACATATGCACCAATCTGAAAAGGAGAATCTTACCTTTGTATTTTTATGCTTCAACTATGTCCATACTCTTAATTAAGCTATGCTAAATATTTCCTCTGCATTGGGTTTGGTATCATGTGTGTAATATCATATACTTCCTTCTAGATTTCTTGGATTGAACATGTAGAAGTGGATGAGAGGATTGAAACGCATCAACTATACAAAGATATCGTTAATAACAACATTGCGTACGGAGCAGAAAGATGGCTTTTGGAACTTCAAAGAATGTGTGCAAAATTTACAAGTGTTGGAGATGAAAACATGCCTGATTATGACATCAATGGAGGTTCTTATTTCTAGCTTTATTCCAAACCTATTAATATTTGTGCATACCTAATTAAGACTATATGTCATGAATTTTCAGTGATCCCTATTCTCGGAGGAAGGAAAAATATGATAAAGTTTTCTCATCAAATGGTAAAAAACTTCTATGGAGTTTTAAGCATGTCAAGTAAGCCAGAGTACCTTGAACATTTAGCTGAGGAGAATAACAATAACAATATTAGGATCGTTGTTCGTAAATACACAAACCCAAGTCAATCAAATGCCATGATTATATTCATTGCTACGACTTCTTTTCGACTACCATTGCCCTCAGAATACGTTTTTGACTTCTTTAGAGATCCAATAAAACGTGCTAAGGTTCAAAAACTCAACCCACTCTTTTCTTTTTATCAATGTATTATTCTTTGTACTGTTCCATTTATTTGTTATCTTATGTTTTTCAACAGTGGGACGTTATGTGTTATGAGAGTCCCGTGCATGAAGTTGCACGTGTCTCAGCTGGAACTAACCCTAGCAACTACATATCAATTATACAGGTACTCAAATACTATATTATATATTGAAATAATTAGAATAGAAAGTTAATTTGTAACAGCTTTGGTTGAGTTTTAAGAATGATCAAATCCTTAAATTTGTTGTTTTACTTTTTTTGGTATGAACTTGATTTTTTTATTATTATATATGAAACAGCCTCTTCATGGAACTACGAATAATATGGGCATTATTCAGGAGAGTTGTATTGATGATTTGGGATCATATGTTGTGTATTCCCCAGTGAATGTATCTGACATAAAAAGGACTATAAATGGTGAAATGTCCATTTTTCCATCTGGCATTGTGATCTCGAAGGATGTTCAATCTATTACAAATGCTTCTGCATGGAGTAGTGAAAGTGGTGGTTCCAGAACACACAGTACTTTATTGACGGTGGCTTTTCAAATACTGATGAATGGTCCAACAACTATGGTAGCAGAATCCAAGACCGTTGTTAACTCTCTCATGACCTCAACAATACAGAATATAAACTATGCTTTGATGAATGGTTCTAATTTAGAGTTGTAGTGTTTTTTACTTTTTATATGAAAGATGGTACGAATGGAAGTTTTGCTTCCAGAATTTGTTGGACTTGTTGGTTCTTGTTTATGTACCATTTTGCATAATAATAAAACAAATATTTGCTTACATATACTTTAATTTAAATTATTTAACCGTAGTTTTATTTTATACGTATTTTCTTATTAATAAAAATAAATATATTGAAGAGACAATCTAATTATCTCGATCTATCTATAAGAAATAATATACAATAAAGAAAGAAATTGCGACATGTGCAAAGAGTTCTACAACTCTTACCTTTCTTTTCTTCCCCTTAAAAAAATTCTCTGATATAAAAAAACTTTATTATGGGAGTGTAGTTAGTAATTGTTGAATGCAGAAAGTAACATCCATTGGGCCTAGTTTTATAAACTCTCTTTCCTTTTTGGTTTTAACTCCTTCCCTCTCTCATCTACAAGTTTTTCAATTCAAGTATTATTTTTTACAAAATCAAATTCTATCTCAGGGTAGTTAGTATATCAAAGAAAATTTTTCTTTAAATATTTCATATCATTTGTATATTCGTGTTTGAGTACAATATTAATTTGATCAGTTGAAAAAAAACACATTTTTTTTTGGTAATTTAACTTTTGATTGAATTTTGGTTTCAGTTACTGTTTTTTTTTAAGTCTTTAAAATTTTAATGTTTTTCAACCTTCTGTAGGTATTGTTTTAAGTGTAAGTAATTTTTAAGTAAGAAAATACTACAAGTGAGTTAGATCTACAAATTTAGTTGATAATCCTTTGCTGTACGATTTATGAATATCGAATGATTATGGTAAGTTAACTGAAATTAGGTGCATAATTTACTTTTAATTGAGTTTTAAAATTGGATTAAATAATTAAATTAGTTATATTGAATTGTGTTATTTATTGAATATTGAATTATTGATTTAATATAAATAAGGTAATTTAACTTTACATTATCATATTGAGTTGAAACAATTTGAAATAATATGTTCATAATTGTGCATTTGAAATTTGAAATTTGATGAAATATATGGAATGGCAATTTTAGTTTTTTTAGATTATATATATATATATATATATATATATATTATATAAATTATTAAATATATTTTTTTGAATTCTTTTATTATAGTTATGAATAATAAGATGGCCAAATGTGTATAAATAATTAGTAAGTAATAAATAACTTTATATGACCTAGTAAATAAATTGGTATAATAAAAATAATGATCTAATAAATAAATTTAATACCTTAAATTAAAAGAAAAATATAAATACATCCTTAGAAAATTAAAACTATAATTAAAAAACACAATATATATATACATATATATATATATATATATATATATATATATTTAATTTAAGCAAGACAAATGATTTAATGACTTTGGTGGTAGCGGAATGGTTAAAAGTTCAAATCTGACTTTTCTAATACTTTTGTTATTTTTTAAATGTTTAATTTTATTTTGAGGCAAAATGTGCCAAGTTTTTATAAGTATGAGATGAGATTTTGGATAAATGTTTTGTTCGATTATCAAATAAAGTATTTTTTTATATACACTGTCAGTAAAACTTATAACATATATCCAATTCCATTATTAGGTAAACTTTAAGTTTGAATAAATTAAGTTACTTTTTAACTGAAAAATGTAAAATTTGATTGATTTGTATAATTTATATCTTATTTTACATGCTACTTTGAAGGTTTTATTAATATAAACAATAAATAAATTAGACAATACATATTATGCACTATTTTGTATATAGTTCTTAACATATTTTAAAAAAAATTACATCACAAAATCGACATGAATAAGTTCTAAAACTATTATAAAATTATGGATGATTTGAGGGATGATAGAGTATATTTAATAAATTTCGTTAAAACAGAATTTGTTTATTTATTAATATTTATGTAAACGGACATATTTAATATTTGTCAAAAGCACGTATATAATTTAAAAAATATAAAGTTCTATCAAGTAAAGTATATAAGAATTCATTATCATTTAATATTTAATATTTCCAACATTAAAATGTCATCTTTGATTAATTAAATTGTCTATATTTTAAAAAAAACTTTGTAATATTTTTCCATGCATACTTTCTATAACTTTTGTTTAAACATACTATAGGATCTATTTTCCCATTATTATATGAGAATATTTAGTAATTAATATTAAATTCATTTGATTTTGGTACAAAAAAAATGGTTAATAAATATGGAAGATCGATAACATTACTTTGTATGAACACTTGTGATTCAATTACAGTAGCACATTCCCAAGAAATAAATATGATCACTTTTCCTTTATTGTTATCTGCATGATAAGATCTTCTTTAGATTTTTATACATATTGAAGCACAGACCATAGATTTATATTGTTACATTCTTCCAATAATGAAACATTGAGAATGATCTTATTAGGGAAGTGATTTCTAACCTTTGATCATGGTATGAAAACTCAACCTGGGTGCAACAAACTTGGTGTAGTTTGGTTGAGGCAGAAACCTCTACTAAAATCTCACAACTTGGAATCTTCTCTAACTACTACAAATTCTTAGACAGGCTAGTTTGTGTGTAAACTTTTGATGGGAAAATCTCAAACATGTGGTGGTTTGTAGCTAAGATCACTAAAGCTGTGGAGGATTTTCATTTAGTTCATTAGCTAAACTTTAAAGAAGGATTGCTACTAAAATGTGAACAAAAGATGTGAACAATAGTGAAGAAACAGTTTTCTTGCTATTTAGTTACTAAATTTTAGATACAAAGTTATGTTTTTGCTTTGTCCTTGTTAATTTTTGTAAAATGATTTTGTGAAACGGGGACTTATTTAGGGATTACTTTATCACAAACACCTTTTTTTTTTTTTTGTAGTGTGAGATGCATAGTTGGTCAATTATGTTATCTTTGGTATGATGTTCAATAATTTACAAAGATATAAAAAAAATGATAAACATACACCTTTAGAAAATCTATCCTTGGAAGCCTGACTTATGGACTGCCTCTGACCCACTTTAAAACTAGGCCTTATTTTTTGGCCCACTCAACATGGGACATTTCTAAAGTCTCCAAAACCTTGTGTGAAGTGGGTTGGACCAGAGTTAGGTTGAGGTTGATCCTATAACTAATTAGTATAAATTATTTGTTCCTTGTGACTTTGTGAGCTATTGGAGTTTCTGGTGGCATGTTTCTTGTTTGAACCATGTGCAAATTAAGCAACTTACACATCTTCAATTTTTATTTAAACACCAATCTGGATTATCTTGTTAAAAGAAAAGGTCAATCTTTAACAAACCAAAAAGGAAAAAACTTTTTTAATCTATTAACAAGATAAATGGATGATGGACAATTTAAATACTTAATCGATCACTAAGAAATAGACTTTAATTGAAAGAAAGAGCAAGTACATCTAGTTTCCCTTATCAAACCACAACTAGAGAGTCTTTCTCACAACATATCTAAGGTTTACAAGATTTACAAAAACACGTAGAAAATCTTGACTCTAAAACAAGGAAAGGACACAAGTAAGACTATACCACACACTTTGCTTCAAACACAATCATCTTTAGAGTGAATTGCAACATATAACAGTATACAAAATTACAGCTTAGTAAACAAATTGCATACACCTTTGTTCAATTTTGATCTTCCTTCATCTTGTCAAGCCAAAATCCATGTTGTAGAAACCAATCTTGATGAACTTCAAATGAATCTTCCAAAATACTCCAAGAAAGTCTTCTCTGTCTTTTTCCAAAGAATCAAGATTGAGTTGTATGAAACTTAATCACAAATGCTAGATTTTAGGTTTAAATGGTTGTGCTCATAAAATTAATCAACTACACAGTAATTTTCTAATTGATCGTGTCTTTAATGAACTAGATTAATTACCTAATTATTAGTATCTCAGTTTTTTCAGCTAATTTTCAAATTTTTATGCCATATTAACTCATAATAGATTATGCACATGATTAATGAGTTATAATTTGATCTAATTCTAAACACATCTTTCATAATATTTGAACATCATAAAAAACCACCTGATCTTCTTTAATATAATATTATCTCTTTGTTTTCATTTATCATTCTGACTTTTAGGTGTTGCGTCCAAAAATGACAAAATCATAATACTATGTTACATTAATCTGCATATATCTGTGTTACACGTATAATATATATATATATATATATATATATATATATATATATATATATATATATATATAATCTTTAATTTATATAACTATTCCAATGTTATTGTACAACGGGTACAATTCTTTCGTATACAATTTGTTTCAAACAAAAATAGATATATATCGAAACTTTTAACAATATTTATGTCTTTTTTTCTTTTTAGTAATTATTATGTATTATAAATCCTCATAAAATTTATGTTGATGGACATATGCAATTTATATTTCCAAAAAATGCATAGAAGTAAAACCTTATTTTTTTTAAATTTATATTTTTTAAATTTTGAAAAAAAAAAACAACAACATGGTCATTAAACATGTTCCATTATAAAACTGTCTACGTCATTCACTTTTTATCTGATTCCGTGGAAAATTTGATGAGTATGTCCCTTTAATAATATATGCTGCAATTCAAGAATACTCCGTGCACAAAAATATTATCACTCCTATTGAATAAATTATTATGAATCTTCCTGGCTTCTACCACTATACTAATTTTTTTTATCAAATGTAATTTACTTAAGTGCTAGTTTCACTGCAATTAAAATAAAAAATCTGTCATTTTTTATTTAAAAACGGTAAAATTTAAGGTAGTATAAAACACATTAAAACAAAAATTGTCACATATTAAAAATCAATATTTTTTTGTGATAAAAAGAAGGTTCATGAATTAGTTCTAACCAAAAGAATTTTTGTGGATATTTTGGTCCTATGAATTTTTTCAGTGAGTTTTTTTAGTCCTGTGGACTTTTCTAATCTCAACCCATATGGGTCAAGACAAAACCATGTGAAGGAAACTAGATTGATAGATCTACCTATTTTACCCTTTAACATATTCGTTAGATTCGTGTAATTTATTAGTTAAATTATTATAATTATTTGTTAACTTCATATGTAAACTAATATGTAAATTGTAACACATTCAAACATTAGATAATCGTTAAAAGACCTTCATAAATGTCTATAATCATCACCAACTTTGTGATAACATCAAAATATCGATTATCATTTGGTTATGATATAGACACATGACATCCTAATTTTTTTCAAAACAAAAACACTTTGAATAAACAAATGCAATGTTTTGGTTAAATATAATAGTGGATTAAAATCTAAGTAAGTACCGTCAAGTTGGTGTATGCAATTTTGTGATGTACATCTATCATCACACATTTATAAATGGTTGACTTTCTAGGTTAAAGATTTGGAAATTTGGATTCCATATTTTATATGGATTGACTACTTCAACAAAATAAAACTTGTTATATGGTTGTTTCAGAAAATAGTTGAATGTGGCAATGTCATTTGAATTTGATCTCTATATGAATGAAATTAATTCTAAAATGCAAATAAACAATCACAATAAGATTTCAAACAAAGGGAAAAAGGCTTACCATGACCACAACTCTAATAGAACATCTAAGCTCAAAGAGAAAGATGAGTTTTACTTATGAACACATTCTTTGTTTTATTTATTTCAAGTTTTCAATTATGAAGGACGGGTAAAAAAGGCTAAGTAACTTTGTCACAATCTAGATCTGCTATTGATATTTTAGGTATCTCTTTCTGTATCATAAAATTTGTGCAGTTTTGCCAATTATTTAGGATATATATCACTAATTTTCGTGGTTTGTTCATGCTTTTGCTTTGTTTAATAGTCTTAAAGGAAAAAAGTTTGTCGATCAACCTTTCCTTTAACAGACATTTGGATTTAAGATTCCGATTTGTTTTTTATTTATATTTTTATTAATTTTAATTTTAATTTGTGAACAACATTGTCTCATTATTTAATGAGGAAAAATTGATTTTATTTTGACTTTTTTTTTTATCTCGTGAAAGATGAGAGTGGGCATGATACGAGTTTAGAAATCTGAGATATAATTCATTCCTTTACATTTAGTAAGATTTATAAACATTTTTCTAAAATTAGAGGAGTGATAAAATAGTTGAATACAATGTATCATTGAGTGAAAAAAAAATAGTTCATTGACCCATATTTTAAAAAATGAGATTAATTTTAATGTTACTAATGTTGTTGAAAAAATCTTAATGATTATAAGTATTTTGGTCATGAGTTTTTTTAATTTAAATTAAATTACCATCCTTTGTGTTATATGTCTTCGTTGAGAAAAAAAAAAAAAACTTATATCTTGTCGTAAAAGAAATGTGTCTTTTCTATCTATATCTGAATTAGACATTTCTTTAACATGTTACGGTGTCAACACTTACAATGTTCCTATCTTTTGAGTGTTTTTAATTTTAGTACGTTATGTTGTAAAAACAAATTAGGTGTCCTAAAAAAATCTTTTAAAATCCCACTTAAATATAGTTATTTTCATTCTTTATGCAATGGTGTCAATAAAATTCTCTTAGAAAGCCTTTCATAGTAAGAGATAATTCATTTTACCCCGATTAATTATAAAAGAATTCTCCCAATTTTTTTATTGGTAATAAAAAATATGTTACTATTTTATGTGGCATGTTTTTTCATTCTATTCTTCATTATATGTATCACTCTTTTAAGGGAGGGGTATTTTTCATTTATATTATTCTCTATTAATTGTGATATTTATTATGGAGTTAAAGAATGTTTTGGAAGTGTCCACATCCAACTTAAAGCACACTATTTCAAATAACAGAAGAGCTTGGTTTCAGAATAAGATAACTCAAATAAAGACAATTTATATATTCTTTCATATTTATTATTATTTTTTCTTTGAGCGATAATAACCATTTTACATGTGTTTGATTGAAGACTCAACCTAAGCGAACAAATAACAATATCTTCCGTATTGAGGTATTGAAAATGAAAAGATACATAAGGATAACCTTTTATTAAGGGAGGCATTCAAAAATATAATTTATCCATTTTATGGAGGTCCATCAATTGATGAAAAACGTAAACCTTCTCTAGAATAACTCTTCGCTTTGAGAATGCTTGTCTCAGAGAAGAGGTTTGTTCACCAATTTCATTATTTTTTTATATTAACTTTTTATTTCAGTAACTTTTACGTTTAAGTATGTCATTCATCTCTATTCTTGCACGAATTTACACGTGACACATTTTTAATATTGTTAATATAATATTAAAAAAAATAATCAAATTTTTTATTTAAAAACGTAAACTTTAAGGTCGTATGAAACATATTAAAACAAATTTGGCATGATTCTTTCATTTAAAATTAATATTTTTTTCATGTTAAAAAAAGCTCATGGATTAGTCCTGATCCATGAAGCTTTTGTTGGTATTTTGACCCTATGAATATTTTTATTGGGTTTTATTTTGGTCTTGTTGGCTTTTCTAGCCCTAGTCCATATGAGTCAAGGCCAAATCATGTGAAGGGACCATATTGACATGCCTACATATTTTACACTTTCACATGTTCATTAAATTAGTGCAATTTATTGGTTAAATCATTACAATTATTGGTTAATTTCATATATGAATCAATATGTAAATTTTAACACATCCAAACATTGCATAATCGTTAAAAGACCTTCATAAATGTCCATAACCATCACCAACTTTATCATAACATTAGAAAATCAATTATCATTTGGTTATGATGAAGACACATGACATCCAACTTTTTTCAAGACAACAACACTTTGAATAAACAAATGCAATGTTTTGATTAAATATAATTGTGGATTAAAATCTAAGCAAGTACGTAAAGTTGGTGTATGCAATTTTGTGGTGTACATCTATCATCACACATCTATAATTGGTTGGCTTTCTAGATTAAAGATTTCGAAATTTGGATTTCAAACTTTATATGGATTTGCTACTTCAATAAAATAAGTCTTGTTATATGGTTCTTCCAGATAATAGTTGAACGAAAATGTTATTTAAATCTCATGTCTATATGGATGAAATCAATTCTAAGATGCAACTTTGATAAACAATCACCATTAGAGCTCAAACAAAGGGAAAAAGGCTTACCATGGTCACAACTCTGGTAGAACATCTAAGCTTGAAGAGTAAGGTGAGTTTTACTTTTGAATACTTTCCTTGTTTTATTTATTTCAAGTTTTCAATTATGAAGAATGGGTAAAAAGGGCTAATTAATCTTGTTTCGACATAGATCTATCATTGATGTTCTATATATCTTTTCCTATATCATAAAACTTTTGCAGTTTTGATCTGCTTCAATTATTTACGGTGAAAATCACTACTTCTCGTGACTTGTTCTTGCTTTTACTTTGTTTAACAATGTTGAAGGAAAAAACATTGGTACTTTCAGTATCTCTTTGTATATCATAAAATTTGTACAATTTTGATCTATTCCAATTATTTATAATGAAAATCACTACTTTTCATGGTTTGTTAATGCTTTTATTTTGTTTAATAGTTTTAAATAAAGAAAGTTTGTCGATCAACCTTTTCTTTAAGTGACATTTGGATTTAAGATCCCTTATATATTAATTTTAATTTTAACTTTAATTTGTGAGCAATGTTGTCTCGTCATAAGATGAGAAAAAGTTGATTTCATTTTGACTATTTTGTTTTTGTTTTGTGATTTTGTGAGGATGAGAGTGAGCATGACACGAGTTTAGAAATTTGAGATATAATTCATTTCTTTTGCATTTAATAAGGTTTAGAAACATTCTCTTTTAAATTGGGACTGATAAAATAGTTGAATACAATGTATTTAACGAATTATCATGGAGTGGAATAAATTGTTTCATTGACCCACATTTTAAAACATGAGATTAATTTTAATGTTATTAATGCTGTTGGAAATATCTTAATGACTATAAGTATTGGTCATGAGTTTTCTTAATTTAAATTAAATTATCATCCTTAATTAGTGTTAAATCTTTTTGACGAAAAAAACAAACTTATTGCAGAGAAAAAAGAGTGTATTTTTTCCATCTATATCTGAATTAGACATTTTTTCTAACATTTTATGATGCAACACTTACAATATTCCTATCCTTTGAGCATTTTTAATGTTTTTTATACGTTATGATGTAAAAATAAATTGGATGTCCCGAAAAAGTCTTTTAAAACTCCATTTAAATAGACATCTTTTCATTTTTTGAATATGCAATGGTGTCAACAAAATTCTCTCAACAAGCCTTTAATATTAAGTGATAATTTATTTTACCCCAATTAATTATAAAAGAATTCTCTCAATTTTTTGATTTTTAATAAAAAAATATATTACTATCCTAGTGGCATACTTGCTATCTCCATTCTTCCTTACTTATGTGTTACTTCTTTAGGGGTATTTCTCATTTATGTACTCTATTAACCGTGATATTTAATATATCGAGTTAAAAAATATTTTGCAAGTGTTCACATCCAACTAAAAGCATATGATTTCAAATGGCAGAAGAACTTGCACTCGAACTAAAACAAGTAAAATCTTGTTTTCAAGATTAGAGAATTCAAATAAAGGTAACCTCTCTCTCTATATATATATATATATATATATATATATATATATATATATATATAATTTTTTTTTTCTTATTTATTATTATTTATTTAGTGATAATAACCATTTTACATGTATTTGATTGAAGTCTCAAACTGAATGAATAAATAACAGAACAGTATCTTGGTATTGAGATTGAACAAATACGTAAAGGTAACCTATTATTAAGAGAGGCATTAAAAAATATAATTTGTCCATCTTGTGGAAGTCCACTAAATGTTGATGAAAAAGTAAACGTTCTTTAGAACAACTTCGTTTCAAAAATGGTCGTCTTAGAGAAGAGGTTTGTTCACTAACTTCATTATTATTTTTCACTAACTTTTTATTTCAATAATTTTTTGAGTTTAATCATGTCTTTAATATCCATTTTCGTACAAATTTACACGTGACACAATTTTAATGTTGTTAGTACAATATTAACGAAAATAGTCAAATTTTTTATTTAAAAATATAAAATTCAAGGTGGTGTGAAACACATTAAAACAAAAATTGCATGGTTCTTTCATTCAAAATTAATATATATTTTTTTTCATGTTAAAAAGAAGGTCCATGGATTAGTTCTAACCCAAGGAGCTTTTATGGGTATTTTGGTCCTGATTTTTTTAGTTGTTTTTTTTTTCCTATGGATTTTTCTAGTTCCAACCCATAGGAGTTAGGACCAAACCATGTGAAGGGACCAAATTGACAGGTATACCTATTTTACACTTTTACATTTGTTAATTTAGGTGCAATTTGTTGGTTAAATTAACTTCATACATGAACCAATATGTAAATTGTAACACATCCAAACATTACATAATCATTAAAAGACCTTCATAAATGTCCATAATCATCACCAACTTTGTGATAACATCAAAAAATCAATTATCATTGGGATATAGACACATGACATCCTAATTTTTTTCAAAACAACAACACTTTGAATAAACAAATGCAATGTTTTGGTTAAATATAATTGTGAATTAAAATCTAAGTAAGTACCGTCAAGTTGGTGTATGCAGATTTGTGGTGTACATCTATCATCACACATTTATAAATAGTCGGCTTTCTAGATTAGAGATTTGGAAATTTGGATTCCAAATTTTATATGGATTGGTTACGTACTTCAATAAAATAAATCTTGTTATATGGTTGTTCTGATACTAGTTGAATGTGGCAATGTGATCTAAATCTCATGTCTATATGGATGAAATTAATTCTAATATGCAACTCTTACACGACTAAGACACGTCAATTGAAGTTTAACTTAACTTTCACAAGCTTGAGATTGTGTAATTTAAATTTAACTCAATGTTACAAATATAGTTCATTAAGGTGAAGTTTTTGTCGAAAATGATACATCAATAAAATAACTTGTTATAGTGAAAATATACATGCAATCATAAGCATAAAATATAAATAACTTATCATCATGAAAGTTAAATAAAAGCACATATTAAATTTTATTTATTACTTCACTTCAAGGTTTACATCCACAAGTATTCAACCAAAGTATTATTCCATTTGTTCAGACAAAAATTGTAAACTTTCTTGTACAATCTTTCTAACAAAATCTGTAAAATTTTTAGTGTAATTTTTCTATAAGCAATTGTAAATCTTCTCCTTTAATCTTTATTATTGTATTTAATTGCAAACCTTGCTTTCACAACTACAAGTTTCTTATATACTCAAGAGACTCATTAAGTTATGGTGAAAACACAAATCAATTTTCTATTTTTATTATAGCTTCCTACTTTTTTTTTCTTTTTCATATTATTGAATGTGAAACTTGTATGAATACTCACTTGAAAACTAACATATCATCCTTTCTCTAAAAGTCTTAGATATAAAGAGAATAACTCCACAATGAAACTTGAACATCATCTTGTCTCATATATAAAAGAGTAATTCTACAATGAAGCTTCAACATCATCCTTTCTTTTTTTTCGTGCTCTAAAACAAACATTTGATATAATGCTTATGTCAAATTGTTTTTATTCCTTCCTTGGAACCTTAACTTTAATGTCATGGTTAGGAACCACCTAATAGAAAAAATATCACTTTAAATAGAAAAACACCTACATTTAGGTACATAAAATTTAAATAAGAAACAATAAATGTAACTTGGTTTGTCAACTCAAGGTGCCTTCATCAATAAATACTTAACAAAAGTATTCTCTGAAAAAACTATAAATTTTATTGTGTAGTTTTCTTGACAAAATTTGAAAATTTCTTGTGCAATTTTTCTAGCGAAAATTGTAGGTCACACACACTCAATGTGAATACTCAATGTCCTCGGTGTGAGGAGACACACACACACGTCCGATATCCTCAATGTGAATGCTCAATGTCCTCAGTGTAAGAAGATGTGATGAAAATATCGACTTGAAATATAATTATATTATAATATATAAGTGAGTGCGAATATCATCTAATTGAACTAGTGTTGCGAGATTTGTTGGTGGTGTTTTAGTATTTTATGAGTTTGTTTATGACTTATTGATATCAAATATCTTTTGTGTCTTCCCTTAAAGAACTAAACACGTGGTATAAGAGAGTTCATAATTATTTTTTATGATCATTCTAAAATAATACAATATAAAATGAATGATAAATCTTAGATCTTTAAAAAATTAAAATATGAGCTCAAATAATACATGAAAATGAATAATCTATTTAAGTTCAAAGTGGTAGTAAATAATGATTCTAAAATTAGTTTCTAAAAATATATGTAGTGAATCTCCACGAAATGCATTAACATATATTTTTGTCTTTACTTCTTCTTCTTTTTTTATCATATTTTTTAAAATAGAAATTAGGGTCTTCATAGTTGTCAAAATTTTCTTTGATGATATGGTATACCTAGATTGATAGGGTATGCATTTTAGAAATAGGAATGCTCTTTCCATATTCTCCTTTGCTTAATATTAATTTATTTTGTACCATAAATGTTGCCCTTATTATCCTACCCTAATCTATTTGTTAGCTTTTCTTCTTCATATATTTCATTGTTTTTTCTGCCTTTACAAATCATACCTTTTATAAAATTAGTTTGTTAAGGAATAATTAATGACAATAAATTTAATGGTGGAAATATTTGAAGATAACTTTGATTAAGAAACAATTAATTGCATTTTCTATATTATATACTAAATAGTCGGTATCAAATTGACACAAAGATAAAATATATATTAATAAAATATAAAAAAAATTAAACTCTATTAATTACTAGTAAATGATTTTTTTTAAGAATTATATTTTTATTAAATGATTTTTTATATGCATATTATAGGTAAAATAATCGTTTAATTTGTATGGATAATCAATTTAATCCTAAAAAATTAATATAAGGTAAAATAGTTTATCATATTATATTTTTTTAATGGCTTTAGCCCCTAAAATTTAAATGGACAGGGCATTCGATATTTAAAAATGAAAAAATGAAAAAATAATTAAAACTCAAATTATCAATCAATTCAGTCCCTAAAATTATTATAATAGATTAACTTAGTCCCATACCGATTAAAAAATTTAATGAAGTACATTTTTTTTACTGTTTTTAAAATTTTTAAGAATTTAATTTATTTTTCAAAATTTAATCATAAATTTATTTAATAGATTAACTTATTTTTTTACTTGATCATTATTGTTTCTTGGAATTCAAAGTCCTCCTTTCTTCTACAAAATCACTATAGACACGAAATCATTAATATATACCATTAATATATTATTAATTGGACTTTTGATTATTCATGTTTATTTATAATAATGTATACAAATAATAAATGTTAATATAGTACATTTATTTATTAATTATTTGTATTTTAACCATACTAATTTAAAATTACACAAATTTATTTATTAAATATTTATTATTATTTGAGTTATACAACATTTCATACATCTATTTATTTTTAAAATATGGTTAAAATACTTTTTTATCCTAATTTTCGTCAAGTTTTGTCAAATCAGTCCTAATTTTGTTTTTTCTGCTTAAATATAGGTATCAATTTTCTTCAATTTTGTTTAATTTGGTACTAAAATCGTTTAAATCATTAGCAGTTATGAATAGTGACTGTCACGTGTCATTTTGTAATTTTGTAATTTTTAATTATTTTAAATGTTCACGTGTCAACTCAGTAGCGTGCCCTGTGTTATAGTCAATGTTTTATATTCAATCTAGACCCTATATTTTTTTTTATTCAATTGAGTTCCAATTTTGTTTAAAAATGAACAATTTTGTCCTTCTCGAAATTGGGACCAAATTTAATTTTTATATTAAAATTCACATTTTTTAATAAATATTTTTATTAAATATATTAAAATTCATATCATTATAATTTTTATATAAATATTAAATTTTGGTTTCAATTTTAAAAGGGACAAAATTGGTCAATTTTAAATAAAATTGGGACTCAATTGAAAAAATTTACAGATATAGGAACTAAATTGAATATAAAATATTGATCTTGACACGTGATACGTTATTGGTTTAACACGTGAACATTTTTTAAAAATTTTTAGAAAATTAACAAATTAAAAAATATAAAATAAAAAACCACAAAGTGACATTACTTTTTATGGCAGTTAATTATTTGATCAGTGTTAGCAAAAACTGACCAAATTGAATAAATTTGACAAAAAATATGACCTATTTAAGTAAAAAACAAAATTAGGACTAATTTGTTAATGATAAAAATAAAGACCAAAAATATATTTGAACCTTAAAATATTTACATTTCCGAATAACTATTATACCCCACAAATAAAAGGGTAGATGATATACAAATTATTAATTAGCAATAAATGATTTCATATAATTAAGTATAAAAATTATAAACTGAAATAATATTTAATAAATAAATTTGACATCTTAGTTTGCCATAAGAGGTATACATAACTTGCATATAGAAAACTAAAAGTGTAATTAATAGATACAAATAATGATATATATATATATATATATATATATATATATATATATATATATATATATATAATATTTTATATATATAAATCAAACAAACTAAAGGATATCCACCGTTCATATACTATTGTCCTTAGAAGTCAAATGAGTAAATATGAAAAAAATTTAATGTGAATATTAAGATTAACAAAATGAATAACACTGATAGTTTCTGTAAAGACGCCCTTGGCCAATAATGTTCTGTTCATTTCAATCCCACCACCTGCATATTTCTTAAACCAAATTAAACCCTAAACTAAACGCGCGTTTCAATTCTCGAACTAAAAGATCCAGTTTTGGTTTGTTTTTTAGTCTGATATTTTCCCAATTCTCTCCCTTTGGCATGTAGAGGACTTGTCATGTTCTGAGAAAAAAAGCAAGGCTAGCAAAAGCATCAGTTACTAATATTCCGAGTTTTTCATTCAATAATAAATATCTTTTATTTTTCTAATTACTGTAATTTGTTTTTTTGTACAGCATATAGCAGTTACTAGGTTGGAGTGATGATATGTTAGTATGGGTTCCGTTCACCATTAATCTAAGGAAAAAGGTGCAGAAAATCTCATCATCGTCATTTTCCTTAGCCGATTTTATTGCTTCTGTGATAATGAAACGCAAAGTGCGAGGTCATGCAAATTGGCATCTATAAAGTCCCTTCTTCAGAATTCACAGAACTCAGAAGTTTAGTCTCTTCTTTTGCAGGTGAATTTAAACAATGGGTCTTGCTATGGAAGTTGCAGGTTGCCATGGTCACAGAGAGGTGATAGAAGATAGGGTTGAAGAGTAAGATGAGTTTTTCTTGTGATCAATTTTTAAGTATTTTATTATAATTTTAATTTGCTAGGTTTTGAAATATGAATGAAGAGGACTTAGATTGTTGTAATTCACAGCAGATACAAGAAGATCTACGATTGATATATATTTGGAGATGTTTTCATTATTGGAGCAAACTGTATCTATCTATGAATAGGTAATTACTGCTTTCTAAGGTTTGGCCACACATACATTTACATACATATGCATTATATTACATAACCAGTTATATATATATATATATATATATATATATTATCAACTATATATAGATATATTAAATAAAGAATTCTTAAGGTGCTCTGACTAAAAAAAATATAATTAAATGGGAAGTTATAATAATCTATTATGTATAAAATATAATTGATTATACATCAGACATAATCGATTTTTTTTAATATAATTATAATTGTAATTTTTATTAAAATATAATAAATAGTTATTATTAAAAGTATTCAAATAATAAATAAAATATTTTAATTTTGATATTTTTTGAATTAATTTATTTTGAGATTTAATTTTGTTATTTATTGAAATTTTATAATATGTTTATTTTTATTTAACATTTATTTTAGTATTGATTTATATTTAAAAAATATTTTTTACATTAAATTATTTTAAAATTTAATTTATAAATTATTTTTTAAATATGTATTTTTTTTTCTATTACATCAATGAAGTACAAACTTTCATTTTTTTTTTCATTCTTTAAACTTTATTTTCACTCTCTTTCCTGATACAAACCGAAGTTCTTCACTTCTGGAATAATATTATTGCAAAATTTATATTTATATCATAATAGTTTAATACATATTTGTATTACAAACTAACCCAAACAAATCTTCGGACATATAAAGTTTCTTTCGATTTAATTTCTCATGATTGTTTTTTTCTTTTATTAATTTTTTTTAATTTCAGAACAATATCCCTACATTTTTGTTGTATATTTGGTACACTAGATAAATTGAAGTTAATTTGTCCCTTTTTTATTTTTCTATCTCATAAATGTTTTTTTTTTTTAAATGACGAGATGAGTTTGAGGATGGGTTATTAATATACAAACATTTTCTTGAGAATTTGTTAGGGTAATTAATTGTTGATTAGTTAGGTGATTGAGTCAAATGATGGCCAGTGATCCAATTTTTGAAGAGATAAATTTTCTCATTAATGTGCTAATAATTTTTTGAATGTATGAACCAAGGTAGAGATAGATCAAATAATATATAT
>Ga0214542_1001334_pt1 | contig 50301 bp, 24 predicted proteins | sample CNSS1metaG_FD_160096 | JGI IMG/M metagenome (GOLD analysis project Ga0214542, IMG submission 160096) | Root nodule microbial communities from cowpea collected in UCLA plant growth center, Los Angeles, California, USA - CNSS1 | ecosystem: Host-associated > Plants > Roots > Nodule | place: USA... | reverse complement strand
GATACATTTGATAATGACGTAATTAATCTCAAAATTAATTGTAATTAATTAAACTGGTGACATTTAAAAATGTCATAATATAATGATAATAGTGTTAGTTTAAAGCGTCGTTTTTCACATTATATTTTTCATCCAGTAAAAATATTACGTCAATTTTAACTGACGCTTTTTGCCTCTTTAAACTGCCACTTTATACGTTATATAAAATGACGGTTGTTGCGGCGGTTCATCTATAACCGCCATATTATACTTTGTGACGGCAAGAATTACGACATTTTAGGAAACCGTCACTCAAGTAAATAACGACAGTTAAAAATGACGTAAATTACAAAAATAAACGTCGGTATTTACATTTTTTTTTAGTGTATGATGATATGTGAATGTAATATGTGTATATGATTTAATATATACTTTTATGAAAGTTTTTAAAGCTCTAGTTTACCCAATTTTCTATTATTGTGTTATTTATCATATGTAATGATCATGCATTATACGGAAGCAAATAATATTATATAATGATAATCTCAAAAAAAACTAAACTAATAAAAAAAATTATAATTTATATATTTTTTAAAATTATATATAATAATAATATTAAAATATTTTATAATTAATATAACTATAATACACACATGAATAATTAATTTTTATTATTATTACTCTACTTAGTCAATATTCAACAATTAATGCTTAAAGTTGCTTAAATTTTTTGTTAGATGCATGTAAAAACTATCTCAATAGAGTATTTTAACATAACACTTGGAATTGTTTCGGTTCCCTTCTAATTGTTTCAACAAACTATTGCAAAAGGTAAAAGTCAATATTTTCTAAGTTTATAATTAAGTATAATTTAAAAAATATATATAAAATTGTAAATTACCAAATTTAATAACTCATTATTATTTAAACAAAATCTTTTATATATATATATATATATATTTCTATTATCTATTATAAATCAAAATATGAAATATAGATAACGTTTTATTTATTTGCTTATATAATAATACATAAATATATATTTACTAATATATGCATGTAAATTATTACAACATCTAGAAATTTAAAGTTTAACCACATTCAACAAATCATAGATTATGAGTTACAATAGGAGTATTGTCATCACGATGAAATATCTTCAACCACATTTTCATTAAACAATATAACACAATACAACTAGAAAATTATCCCTAAGATATAGGAATTCACAAGCATGTCCCTAATTAATAGTGTATATTTTTATTTAATGTCTTTCAGAAGATCGGTATAAAGTATATATCACTATATATTAACACCTAACTCATTGCATGCATATAAGAAATTCATTCCCATCTTCCTATGTCATGGTTCATGCACTAATGTGTAACAACATAATGTACAAATTTTCTTCCGCTTCTCACCACTTAATGCAGTGGCGGACTTACGCCATGACAGAGGGGAGCCACGACTCTCCCAAATTTTTTTTTTGAAATTTATTATACATATATATATTTTTTAAATTATAATAAAATATTAGGATTTTTAAAATTATTTATATTAAATTTATATTATGAAAATTATAATAAAAAATAAAATAAAAAATTTAATAGAGACATTAATTTATAAATGAGATTAGGATTTTTTTTGGCTATAGGATTTTTTCACCGTGTAAATTATCGTGAAAGTGTATGAAGAGAAATAAAATAAATACAAAGAGATAGATTGGGAAACAAAGATTGGGGAACACATAGATTGAAATTGAAGTATACTTCTCGCATGATCTCCCACATATAAATGTTAATATCTTATTATGATTTATGTATGTTAGATTTATAATTCTTTATAATGTTTCTCCAAATTAAGTTTATTCGAAATTAGTATAAACCTAATTATGATTTTAGGGATTCTTTTATGAAATTGGTATGAATCGTAATTATACTTTTTTCGAAATTATTATAACCCTTAATTATGAAATTTAGGGATTTTGTGTTTTTCGCTGCCTATTGGTGATTTTTTTTAAGTTTTGAATTTATACTGTGTTGCTTATTTAATTAAAGTGGTATGAGTTTTGTTATGTTTTGCATTGTGATAATTGTGATTTGTGAATATAAATTTTATCTTTTTCTAAATAGCTGAGATGTGAAAAATTTATATTAGAAAGATTATGATAAAGAGTACAAAAATTGATTCTTTTTTTTTAAATAAGGTTTGTGATAAAGATGAAAAAAATGCATATACGTTAATTACACTTTTCATGAGAAATTTAATGAGAACCAAGAATTCAAGATAATGAAAAACAAATCTCTAAAGTTTGTAGAGTTATATATAATGAATTTAAAAATTCATTAGAACGCGGTCTGGAAAAACGTCCTCAAATTTGACAATACCCACCAAATCAAATTCATGAGGTACAAATGACTTATCTAAAATGATATTCATGGTTTGATATCATGATTTAATAGCATGATATAATAGTGAATTTTTTTAAATTCTACTATTTTATGTGTTTGTTTCAAACAGGGAAAATGAAAAGAAAAAATAAAAAACTTTTTTTTCTAACTAAAAAAAATTATATATAACAAATCTAATTTGGCACCCCTAAAGATTTTGTCCAAGTTCCGCCACTGACTTAGTGTCTTACATTATGTGATCAAATTATCGATGAAGCATGATATAATTCTTTTTCTTAATGAGTTTCACTTTTAATACCCCAGTTCTTGGGATTTGATACCATCCTACATATCCTTCATCACACACTTAAAGGGACAAAACGTCAACGAGGGACATATATAAGACAAATATCATTATGTGTGTGTGTAATGCAACACACACACACACGCACACACACACACACACACACCCACACACTCACACACACACACACACACACACACACATCCCACCAACAATTCATCTAATCAATATACATATTTAGAGGTACACTATAAACTCATTTATATTCTAACAAATATATATTAACAACTCATTATTAGAGCTACACATTGTTTTGGTAGAGTACCTCTTTCTTAAATGACAGAAAACTTTTTCACTTGAGCACTCACACATTACTTGAGCGAGAAAATCTCAAAGAGTATAATTGACTTTGTCTCTTCCGTGCTTATACAAACTTTGTTCAATTGAGTGTCTACCGCTTGAATGTTTTCAAAAAGCTTGAATGGTATACATTTCTCATGTCTCTCTCAAAAAGTTCTAGAACATAAAACTCATTGTTTCACTAGTCCTTAAGCAATCATGTTACTGCTTAAGCATCATAATGTAGTTTCATGATCTCATCTATTTTAGAATAGATGCATTAGTATCATGATCTTAACTAGGATACGTACAATTATTCTATTGAATCTTAAATTGTTTGTTTGGACAATTAGGAAAACTATTCACCCTTTAGTAGTTTATAAGTACATATATTTTAGGTTAAAATACTCTGTTGGTCCTCATTTTTGTACCAAAATCTCAATTTGGTCATCGTATTTTTATTAGTCTCAATTAGGTCCACATTTTTGTAAATCAGTAACAATTAGGTCATTTTCGTTAGTATAGAACTAACACTATTAAATAGGTGTCATGTGTCAACTCCTTGTTTTTTTGAATTTTTTTGATTTTTTTAAATTTTTTTAAATTTATAATTTTTTTAAAATATTTATGCCTCGTGTCACATCTGTAGTGTGCCACATGTCAATCTAATATGGTGACACATGTCTACCTAATATGGTGACACGTGTCAAATTATTGTATGAATATCAATTTGGTCCTCATATTTGTTAATTTGATTTGATTTCAGTCCCAAATTTTTTTAAAAATTTTCAATTTCAAGCGCTCCGAATTTAGACCAAATTTTACTTTTATATAATGTTATGATTATTTTTTTTATTAAAATTGATATTTTTATTAAATATTTTAATAATATTAATTGTATTTAATATTAAAATTTTAAATATATTTATTTTAATTTATTATAAAATTGTTTTAAAATTTTACATTTGAATTTATAAAATTGTTACTTTTAAGCCATCTCCAAAAAATTGTTGATATATAATGTTATACAAATATTTCGAATATAAATTTATAAATCTATATATTTATAATTTTAAAATAAAGTTTAAATAAAATTTAATGTAAAATATAAATTTAAATAAATTTAATATTATTAAAAATATGTAATAGAAATATCACTTGTAATAAAAGTATCATCATAACATCTATATAAAAATTAAATTTTGTCTAAATTTGGAACACATGAAATTAAAAATTTTAAAAAATATTTGGGACTGAAATCAAATCAAATTAACAAATAGGAGGATCAAATTGAGATTCATACAATAATTTGACACATGTCACCATATTAGATTGACAAGTGGCACACTACAAACGTGACACATGGCATAAATATTTTTTTTAAAAATAAAACAAAAATAAAAAAAAAATCAAAAAAATTCAAAAATGTGGAAAAAAACCTAATTGTTATTGATTTACAAAAATGTGGACCTAATTGAGACTAATAAAAATATGAGGATCAAATTGAGATTTTGGTACAAAAACGAGGACTAACAAAATATTTTAACCTATATTTTAATACACATTTCATATATTTCATGAATTTTTTGTTGATTACATTTTTGTATTGAACTTTGGGTGTAATTTTCATTTGTTAGTGATTCAATGTCATTATTCTCATTTGTGCCACTCGAAAACCAATGCAAATTATTGTCATATTTTTGTGAAATATAAGAAAATATTGATTAAAATATATGTATTTACCGTATAAAGAAATAATATTTCTATTGAGATAAAGTCACACCTTTTCTAAAAAATTGAGACAATACTTTTTTGTGTTTTTCTTTTTCATTACATAAAAAGTTAAGCGTGGTTATAAAAGTTGTAGTACAATCACTACAAAAAATCATGTATATACTAACGTTTTTTGTACGACGATTCTTTAAATTTGTCGCTTTTTACAGTATAATACAACAATATTTTTTTGTGTTTTTTTTTTCATTACATAAAAAGCTAACCATAGCTATAAAAGTTGTAGTACAATGGTAACTTTTTAATTATGAAATAATTTGGTATTTTAGTTCATTTGATTTACGTGTATAAATTTATATTGAATTTTCTTTTTACTATAGTTATTAATATTTGAAATTTCATTAACTATGAATGACAAGTAAGTTCATATCAAAAGTATTGTTCAAATTTGTCTTGTTGTTAACGATGGATATTTGGATTAACCAAACATGAGTTAGGGTATGGTAATACATAATATTTTGAATTGGTTACGGGAACAAGCATTTTTAGAAGCAAAGACAATTGATTTTTAACAAGAGTGATATGAAACATTTGAATTTTGATCTTTAAAAAAAAATATTTGAAAGAGGGTTCCAAAAAATGTCTTTTGCTTTTCAAAGAATAATTTGAAATGCAAAAAAATATATCTAAAATGTTATTTTGGGTTCTCTTATATATCTAAAAATAGAAACCAATTTTATTAAATTGATAAAACCAAGAGGTGGAAATTTGTTTTAATTGACAAACACAATGTAAAATGAGTTGCTGAAATAGTTTCAATCAATTAGTAATTGAATCGATTGAAATAACTTAAAATGACTTTTTTAGTTGTTTTAATAAATTTATTCACATTTCAATTGGTTGAAACACATAAAATTTGAGGATTATGAACAAAAACACCATGAATTTAACCAATTAAATCAATTACAATGTTTAAAGCTCGTGTTTCCAATAATAAATGAAATTTCAACAAGCTAAAATTCATTTCAATCGATTAAAATATTTTGAAAATAATTGTAGCGCACAAAATATCATGATTAAGCACCACATACTTATCCAAACATAATTTAAACCAAATAATTACAACTCAACACAAGATTCACTATAGGATTAACTATAACACATCCATCATTAAATTCACATAGTTGGAACCTTCAAATCAACTCAAACAAACATACTTAAATATTATATATCAACAATATGAATTCTTTTCTACATCAATTATGTCTTAAACCGACATAAAAGGGATAATTTAGATTTTTTACTCTAATTAATGTTATATGTCATTTTCTATACTGATTCAAGTCATATTTCCAAATAAGGTCATGTTAGATATCATTATAAACTTTGACATCTTAGCTATGCTGACACCCCAAAAGCACATCAGTCATTTGTCATCACATGAAAAATTTATTAAAATAAAAAATAAAGGAATACAAAGCATGAGGGAACCACACCACATCCATGATAAAAAAATTACACTTCACGAAACATAGACAAATTATACCTATTATGAAAAACAAAATCTAAATAAATATATGAAGGTAAAACATTAAACCACTTATATTGTTCTTTATGAATCAAAACTAAATTAGCTAATTTATCAGCACAATGGTTTCTTTCACGAAAAACATGAGAAACTTTGAATTCCATATGCTTATAAAAATGCAAGCACAAACACCATCACCCTCTACGACTCCAAGGAACCACTTGTTGATCCAAAAAAAAACACGACAAACTAAAGAAGAATCACTTTCCAACCAAAGCCTCTGAAATTCATTCCTTCAAGCATGCTCCAAAGGATAAATGACCCTCATAAACTCATTATAAATAGAAGTTTGTACCCCAAAAAAGCTGAAAAACTACCCATATATTCACCTCGACTTCCTCTAAAAATACTAACACATGGAATTAAACCAAAATAACCCTTAGTTACACCATCAGTATTCACCTTAAGCCAATTGGTAGATGAAACTTGCCATATTACATCCATAAATGAAACTACCCTACCTTCCCTAGTTTGAATATTAAAAATTTTCAGCACAAAAAAATTAGAGATAATATTACTCATATGTTTCTTAGATTTGTTCCCAGCCATATGTGTTAACTCCTTAATTTGAAAAATAACAAAAGGAAATACAATTGGATCCTGAAATATACTATGATTTATCATCCTTCAAATCATCTAAAAAACTATAGTAATTACAATCATTTTAATTACTTTAAGCAAATGACTACAAGAAGACTTCATAAACTAAATAACCAAATTCAAAGAAGAAAATTACAAATCCTGAAAAACTTTCTTCAACCATTTCCACAATTGTATAGCAATAGAACAATGAAAGAATAAACGAGAAAAAGATATAACATTATTACCACATAAAGAACACATAGAGCATAAAACCACTCATTTTTTCTGAACATCCAAATCAATAGGTAAATGACCATACAACAACTTCTAAACAACCAAAGTTTTAGCTGGTGGCACCTCATCCAACCAAATCAAGACCCCCCAATCCACACATTTCATTCTAGAAAAGTAAAATTTTTTTGCAACATTTTGAGAAAACACACTAGTATCGTCACTACACCATTTCTTACTTTATACCACATTGAAATAGTCCTCATGTACAAAATTATTGCCTAAACATAGAAAAAGCCACAAATATATAGGTGTGGCTCAAAACTAGTAAAGATTATATTTTATAAATAATTGATTATTTAAGCAACATTTTTTAAGTGTTGACTATAAAAAAAGTGGGGAAAACAATAACATTGTAGTCTCTTCTTTGTGTTGGTTCATTCTCAGTTATACTATACGATATGAATGTTCTTCACACCTATAAATTAAACAACGCTTATATGGCAACAACCAAAAAATCATTGCATGAAATAGGAATAAGCTACAATTTTTTATTGTTGGTTATATTGTGAGTTTTATTTTCCTTAAACCTAAAGAGCATAACAAAAATGTTGCCTATTTAATTTAACCAATGCGTTAGAAAATGTAGATAGTTGTAGGCAACAATTGTTAAAATGTGGATAGTTTATACAACAAATTTAAATTGTGATAATTTAACTAAATATTTTTAAATTATCTTCATGTGACCCAACAATAATTAAATTGTTGTAAGGTGCATTGATTTTCTCATGGTGAAGACTAGGTGGGTCAAGACACTTTAGTTGTAACAATCTTAAGTAGACAAATCAATGGTAAGTGTTCAATCCAACAATTGGTATCAAAGTCAAGGTCATGAGTTAGATCCTCAATGAGACAATTATTTAGGGAGATATCAAATAATTATGTTATGAACATAAACATAACAATTAAATAAGCATTGCTTAAAGATTACATAACATTTAAAATGTGTTGGCTAAAAAGCGGGTGGTCTATTGCCTTCATCTAAGGCAATTGTTTTCAACAAATTGTCATCTTTGAGCAACTACTGCATACTCCATAGCTAGAAAATCGTTGCCTAAACTTAAGTCCACAATTTTTTTTTTAATTTAAGCAACATTTTTAAGTTGTTGTTTAAACTAAAAAATGGTGTAGTGCGTACATAATCCAATTGGGCACATCATGATCCTTATTAACCATTAAAGTAGAAAAAATCACATAAATTGGCAACAAAAGAAGAAAAATTCCAGTGAGTACTTGTCCACCCGAATGAAGAACAAAGTATAACCTTACTCTATCAAAATAAGGAATTCCAACTAATTTAGATATGCAAATGTCATAACACCAACAATTATTCCAAAGATTAATACAATCACTCTTACTTAGTGCCCAAAAATTATTTTCAAGAACAACATCATATGCATCCTTAATACCATGCCAAATTGGTGACGATTTAAAAATATATTTCAGGTGCCTAGACTTAAGACATCAAATACGCATGAGTTTAGTTTAACTCATTTTGCCATAAGCAAACTCCCAAGCTAAACATAACAGGTAGGCTTTATTTGCAACTAAATATTAATAACCTGCAAACCATTATTCACCTTAGAATAACACAAGATAGACCATTTAACAATGAACAATCCTCGTTTTGTAAATCTCTAGTCTAAATAAAATTTTGAATCCATGTTCCACCTTAAGGAGAATCTTAATAGGTCATTTGTAAACCTGGAAACTATAAGACAATAAGCCAACAATTACCAAATTTACTACATGAATTCTTCCCATCATATTAAGAAACCCTCTTTCCAAGAAGCAAGCTTATTACGAATATTATCAACCAAAGGTTGAAAAAATTGCGCCTTAGAAGTCTTTACAAAAATTGGCATACCTAATTACGTAAAATGAAGAGATCACTGAATACAAGAGAGAAGCCTCTTGAGATGTCTAACAAAAGAAGCAAAAGCATCAATAATGTAAAAGTGACTTTTAGTAGAACCCACTCATTGACTAGAGAAAGTGTCATACTCATGCAAGAAATATTTCAAATGATGTAGGATTCTAGTACCTCCTCTAAAAAAAATAAATATATCATCAGCATAAAGAGTATGAGGAGGAAATTCTATCCCACGAGAATCAACCATGGGAAGCATACGTTTTTTAGAAATGAGCTTTGAGATGCCCCTATTAACTTCCTCAGCAAAACAAAAAAACAAAGGAGAGAGAGTGAAGTAACCAATTTAACTTGGATAGAAAGGTGAGCATATTGCAAGAATCCACGTCAAAAAACCATCATGAAAATCAAAACAACACAACATTTGAATTAAGAAACGTTAATTGATGGTATCAAAAGCCTTAATTATATCAATCTTGATGACTAAATTACCACCCTTGACCTTTTTAGATAGAAGATTAATAATTTTAGAAGTAATACAAATACAATCTTTAACAATCTTCCCTCTAATAAAACAATTTTGATTAGAGGAAATTCATATTTCAACCAATATATATTTGTTGCTTTTATTATTCTTAAGGTCATATTGTATTCATTTATTACAAAAATATTTTTAATATCAATTATTATTTTAAGGTCATATTAACGAAATAGGTAGCTTGATTTTTCTAAAAGAGACCAACAATTAGTTCCACTTAAAATAAACAACATAACACAATGCATTATGCAAAACTGATAGTAATTTATGGGGAAAAAAAAAAAACAACCGACAATGCTAGATCACAAGAAATATAATATGTATTTGAGGATTATGATGTATGTTCAAAGCCCATTGTTTTTTCCATTATCATAACTAAAGGTGGTGCTGATGAAATTCAGGAAACAAAAAATTACAGGGGTAAAAAAGCAAAAGAATAAGAAGAAAAAGAGGTAAAAGCTATGGTTTCCCACACCAAACACAAAATGTAAAGTGTGATTTTGAAGACTTAAAGCCTTATTTCCAGCTATCTAATAATCTGTGGATTTCACTAAAGTTCCACTTAATGTTTCCTTTGCAAGGTTTACTTTGACCACAACCTACAAGGTGAACTCAATCATTGCGTCACACATGCAAGGAATGTTGCACGTAGTTTAACATTTATTAATATTTCTCTTAATTCTATTTTAAAATAATTTCTATATTATACATTTCAACAATCTTACTATTATTCGAACATTTTAAATTGTAATTATGATTATTTCATTCTATATATCTCTTTATGTCTCTCTCTTGATTGAGAAAAAGAAAATGCACTAGACTTATAATCTCTCATATAGGATAATAATATTCTATATATACCTTTCTTTTTCCCTTCAAACCATTTACCATAGGACAAAGTGCTTTTCGGACACCACTTTCATATGCATTGAGGAAACAAATAAAAAACCAGACATGCTTTTTCTCTCTCTTCAACATGCTTCCTTCTGTTTTTGAGTTGTAATTTACTGTTATTACGTTGAATTTAAGGATTACGTGAAGTTAATCAACTCTTCTACATTTCCATCTCTCTCTCTCTCTCTCTCTCTATATTGAACAATTCAAATTATTTACATATTTTATACTTTGAAATAACATATAAATAATCATCTCATGCATTTTTCTTTTAGGGTATTGAATTGTGTTTTTTATTGTCTTTTTTTTTTTTGGGTGATTTGAAGAAAAGGAAGATTCTTTTTTATGATTAAATTGCAAACTTAGAAGAAACAAAAGAACCATTCTTATGGGGTGAAAAAAGGAGGAAGCAAAAAAGAAAAAAAAAAAGGAAGGGAAGAAAAAAGAAGAGAATAAATGTGAAGTGAGTTCCGACCCTAAGAATATTTGGCATGTGTAGAAGTATTTTGCACTTGTTACGCCTTGATTGCTCATTATATGTTTCCATGTTATGATGATCTGTAAAGTATTTAATTATATAATTAATATTATTTTCAATTTTTGTACCACCCCAAGTCTTCACTTACAGACAAATTAACTTGTAAGCGATATAATTGACCTTTAATATCACAGAATTATAAGTTTCTATGAAACGCATCACTTTATTTATTGGCTATAAAAACAACAACTATAATATATAATAGATTGATGTTAACATTTAAGTATCATAATTAAAAGTAATGTTGTACCCTGTGGAATATGTCTAGATTCAGATACTCGTGTTAATTACTATATAGAGAAAGAGTTTATTTGTTAATCATGTTAGAGTAAATACTGTTGTACTTACTAAATAATAAAAAAATCAAGTTTATTATTTCTGGATGTGCTTTTTCTTGTGTACCAATAATGGGTTAATTAATAAGAGGTCATTTTAAAGGTTCAAAAAAGTTTTAATGTAGAATGAATAGTTAACATTTTTAACTGTAAACATATAATTTTGAGTTTAATGTGTGACAACCTATATATATTTAGTTCTTGAAAACTTGTTAGTTTAAGTGTATTTTTGAAATGAAATAATAAAAAATAATAATAATAATAATAATAATAATAATATAAATTGAAATTAAAGTTACAATCATTGTGTACCAAAAACTGAAAGAAACAAGAGAAAAGTTTGTTGAGACAATGTTATAAATCAGACAGAGAATACCATGTAACTAATGGTAATGCTAATGATGAGTGCATAAAATTTATATTTATAGACTCAATTGAAATACCATGAAATTATTCATCTTTTTACATCTTTATTTACCATAAACTTATCCATAGAAATTATTGATTTTTATAATACATAACTTAAAAATAATGTTTTAAGTGTTCTCTAATTAATTAACAAATAAATGTAAAATATATTATTACATAAAAAAATGAATAAAATCTTCTTTTACAGTATATGTGTCCTTCTCATTGAAATTTATTTAGTCCCATTAAATATTATTTTCACATATATTTGTTGTCGACAATATTTGTTTATCATAATTCGCACATATTACTAAAGTTTACTAGATTTAGGAATCCTCAATTAATCTGTAGTCATTATTTTATTTTGATGTTAGTGCAAGAAGAGTCTAAAGTTTTTCTTAATGAAATTACAGAAAACTACAATATTTTCAATAAGTTAATATAGCTTACACATACAAGGTTTAATTTTTTAAAAATTCCTCATCTGTAATCTTTCGAGTCATTGAATAAAACTATCTTAAAATTATATATAATGGTTCCAATAATTCTCGATGTTCTCATGCAGCTGTCATCATTTAAAAAATAAAACTCTATGCGGGGAAACTAATTAACATAAGTTTGAAGCTAATTATAATTAGCATACCCATTTATTCATTTTTGGGTACAATAATTGAAAGATTAGGTGCCATTTATTTTGACCAAGAAAAGGAATTTGGGAGGTCCTTAAATGGATATCCCTAGCTTAATTTAGATTACTCAATGTAATTAACTTTGGGTATTCATAAGTATTATAATTTGGGTTATTGGTGGAAGAAAAAGATAAGATGGGTTTGAGATATAATGATGTTGAAGATGAAAATATATAACAATAATCTCAAAAGTTAAATAAAAAAAGAAAGAAAGTAAAAGATAAGAAGAGGATTAATTTATTAAAACAAAGAATAAAATATAATAATACATCATCCTTAATGATAAAAAAGAGGTTTAGTGATCCCTACCTATGCATGATTCAGGTGAGCCTTGTAAGTCACCACTTTTCAAAGTTACAGTGTTTATCACATAATGACACAGCTTTACCTTTTTAATTTGTCCCCAGTTAGTATAATCAAATGTTCCTAAAATTCCTCTCGTGAATGTCTTTGTTGTCATGGTAGCTTTGAAATGTCAAAAATAAAACAAATGTGTTGTTGAGTGCTAATCCAAGACACAATTATGGTGCCTCACTAAAATGCAACACGCTTTCAGGAACATAAACTGTTCCAGAGACAATTTCAGGAACACAAAAACTTTTGTTGGTAAACATCTACCATCTACAGTCTTGTTACTTTGAACTTAATCGTCAAATAATCATGCTTATGTGCTTCATTATATGCTAATATAATATTCATGCCACACTAATATATTTCTTAAATAAGAAAAAAAATATTTTTTATTTTTGAAATTATTGTGTTGTAGATGAGAAAGAAAATCTGACATTGGAATTAATATTTAGCTAACAACGATGCAAATGGGATTGTTGGTGGGAATCAGCTCCGGGCATGGAACATGTTCGTGACAAAAATATAGAGAGGGGCTTTTTTGTCTTTGCCTTCATAACATATATTAAAAGTTTTTTTTTTTTCCTTTCTTAATGATGAATCGTTTTAAGAAAATAAAATATGGTTTCTCTTTTTAAAAAGGAAACAATTTATTTATTTTAAAATAAAAGTGCTGACAAATTGCAATGATATCATGATCTATTCCATTATTAAAATGTGATAGACATATGGCTAAAATATACCTATATAGTTATTTTCTTTAAATTAATATTTAAAAATGAGATTTACTCCTGACATCAATTTAAAACAAAATATAAAAAACTGGTAGCAAAATTTAAAGTCAAAAGCACCCTTTATTTTTGACAAAAAAGTCGTAATACCCAGCCAGGAGAAGACGTGGTCTGGGTTCTTATTCATTGAAAGATTAAAACTAATCTTGCACGTCTGGTTAGATTTTAATGTATAATTAGATAATGTAGTTAAAGGAAGCAATATATTATTATGACGTCATAATTGATTTTAACCCCTGTAGAAATATTTGACGTTGTTTTGAATTCGTAAACGGGAATATGAGAATGACGTAACGGGTATGATACATTAATGTATGGTAAGAAGTTAAAATGAAAAATAATTGATTAAATTAAAGAAGTTAGAGAAAAGAGTAATAAAGATTATTTAGTGAAGAAAGAGGAAACAGCGTTAGCCAGTGAGGAGTCCCTCACCGAATGAAATTGTTATTTGTTAGTAGTTGGAAGTCCAAAGGGAGAAAAGAGCGCACGAAACACAGACAGACACAACGCAAAGGAAAAACGGCGAAGGAGAGAGAGAGAGGGTAGAAGCATTGATTATATGATGAAACGCTGAAAAAAGAAAAAAAAAGGAAAAAAGAAAATTGATGGTGCCTGCGTTGTGTGCTACCACACCATAGCATAGCGATAGCAGTAGGAACAGCGATATAGCGTAGGCTCTGGAACCACCGAAACTAATTTCTGCTTTCTGCTTTCTGCTTTCTCTCTCGCATTATTCGTAATATTATTATGTGCTTGTGGAGTGTTGCATCTCATTCGGGTCGGATCTAATCGGTGGGAGTGATCGGATCGATTGGGCATTTTCATTGCCAATGGGAATGCCCAATCCCAATCCCAATCTTCTGAACCCTCATCGTCGCCACGAACCATGAGCAAAGCCCTGGGAGAAGAAGAAGACGAAGAAGAACAAGAACGAGACCAGGACCAAGACCAAGACTGTTTCTACGACTCAAACGACCGTTTACTCTCTCTCTCCTCCTCCTGTTCATGCTCCAACTCCAACTCCGACAACGACGAAACCGAGAACGAACCCCAGCCCCATCGAAACGACACACTCCCCAATTTCCCCCTAACCAACAACTACGACATATGGATCTCCCAACCCACCTCTGTCTCCGAGCGACGCACGCGCCTCCTACTATCACTCGGCCTCTCCTCCCTCACGCGCCAAAACCCTCACCCTCCCCCACGCGATCGCGTTTCCCCAATCCGATCCAAATCCGACGTCACCACCACAAATACAACCACCACCACCGCCGCCGCCGCCACCTCATCCTCCGCCGGCGCCGCCAATCCTAGGCCTCCGAACCCCAAGCCTCCTTCCGAAGAGCTCTGCACGATACGCGATCTCGACAACGGGAAGGAGTTCGTGGTGAACGATTGGGAGAATCTGCGGGAGGTTGCCACGGGGAGGCACTTGACGATGGAGGAGTTCGAGATGACGGTGGGGCACTCCCCCATCGTTCAGGAGCTAATGCGGAGGCAGAATGTTGAAGAGGCTAGCGTCGATTCCAATGCGACTGGCTCCAAGGTGAAGAAGAAAGGTGGGGGGTGGTTGAAGAGTATCAAGAGTGTCGCGAGCTCCGTCGCCGGGTACAGGGATCGACGGAGCAGCGATGAGAGGGACACCTCGTCGGAGAAGGGCGGCCGGCGGTCCAGCTCCGCCACCGATGACAGCCAGGACGCCGCGTTTCACGGTCCGGAGAGGGTGAGAGTGAAGCAGTACGGGAAGAGTTGCAAGGAGGTGACGGCGCTTTACAAGAGCCAGGAGATTCAGGCGCATAGTGGGTCTATTTGGAGCATTAAGTTTAGTTTGGATGGGAAGTATTTGGCGAGTGCTGGTGAGGATTGCGTGATTCATGTGTGGCAGGTGGTGGAGGGGGAGAGGAAGGGGGAGCTGCTGCTGCTCGATAGGGAGAAGGGGGAGGATGGGGGGAGTGTGAATATGTTTTTGGTGGTGAATGGGTCGCCGGAACCGACGGCTGCGGCAATGCTGTCTCCGCTCAGGGATGTGGAGAGGAAGAGGAAGGGAAGGTCCAGCGTGAGTAGGAAGTCCTTGAGCCTCGACCAGTTTGTCGTGCCGCAGACCGTGTTTGCACTCACTGACAAACCAGTTTGCTCCTTTCAGGGACATCTTCATGATGTTCTTGATCTCTCATGGTCTAAGTCTCAGGTTAGCTTCCAATTTTCATATGGGTCTTGATGTTCTTTGGTTCTAGAAAAGTGTTCAATTTCAATGTGTCAGTATAACTGTACCGAGTATTTTGCACTCCTGTGTTAGATATGCTTTTGTACATTATTCATTTTTTCTGTTAACTGAACAATTCGCATTTACTGAACTGTTGGAGTGAGTTTTCTGCTCTGTATCTATATCAGAAAGGTTTGACGTTCTTAGATAATTGATGGGAGTGGGACAGTTTTTAAGTGGTTGAAAAGGCATCAAGGGATAATAAATATGGATTTCAAATTGTGTTATCTGTTGTGTTTTATAAGCAGTTTAGGCAACGATGATTATCTTTTTGAGTGAGGTTCTACCTTATTTTGTTTCGTGTTTTCTGGTTATTACATTGAAAGGTATTTATGTGCAGTTCATGAGCTACTACGCTATTTTTAGTTTGGGTTGAGTCGTTGTAATATGTATTGTTGGATCAAGTGGATAAAGTTCTGGCCCAATGAGAAGGTTTCTGGATTCTTCTTTTTCCCTACACCCCGTCAGGTTGATTTTGGTTTACAAAATTTTGATTTTAATGGGTATAAATCGGTCTATTTTTCCTATAGAATTACATTTCTATTTTTGGCATTTTTTAGAAAGGAGTTTAAAAATGGTTAATTTAGGAAGGTAACTTATAAACTACGGGGATGGCATTTGTGTTAATATAATTAATGGTTACTTTGACAATAAATCCTCTGGGTATGTTCAATTTTTCCAGCAATTACTATAGTGAACAATAGATATGGAGATAATTTGGATTGTCTATAAAGAAACGAGTGTTGGGAAGTCCTATATAGCTTGCCTCAATTCTTAGGATGTAGCTTATATATTTGTTTTCACTTGATGTCAATTTGTTTTAAGATGAATTCTGCAAACGAGAGCTAAAACTTACTGCTCAAGAGTGCTGAAGAGACACAGTATATCTGCCAGTCAGTGACGTGCTTAGATTCCCGTTTGTATCATGGGAGTGTTTTTCAGATGGTTTATTACTACCATTGTGATAAATTATTGAGATTTGTCTTTTGTTTTAATCTTATCTAGAGGTCATTTTTCATTGTTTCCTATGTAAGTTTAAGGTAGTGTTTGGTAAACCTAAAAAGAAAAAAGAAAAAAAAGAAGAAAGACATTGACTAACTAGGTACTGAGGTCCTAATTGAAATTGTTATTAGTAGACCAGTCAAATTTAAAAGTCAGTTTCCAAGTCAAACTCAAAAACTGGCCTAAAGCATTTCTAAACTAAGTTGCTGTAATCCTGTCTCTTTTTCCCTTATAAGAAATATGTATTTATCTCCCCTTTCCTTATAGACTTGGCTACATGTACCAAATAATATTTGTTGTTGCACGTTCAAACCCGATAATAGAGAAATGGGCAATATGTGATACTGGTTGTAATTTATATTGTTTGATGAAACCATCTTTAACTTTGAAACATTTGATCAAAACTTTTTACTTGATTCTTTTCATACCGAAACACATCTTAAACCTCAGCATCCTTGTTTGAGTTATACCCTATAGATAGAGTCACAATAATGTGGGACTAGGGTGAGCACCTTTTGCAGTGGTTGAAATTTTATGGATGAATTGTAATGGTTGATATTTATTGCAGGCCAAAATGTTGTCTTTGAAAAACTTCCATTGGAGATATCTTTTATTTATTTAGAGATCTTTATTATTACTGTGTCAGTTGAGAAATCTTTAAAATCTCAATAGTTGTGAACAACCAGTACAATATATTCTACGAATGAGTTAAAATGCATGTATATTTAGATCATCCTTTTAATATATTTTCCCCCAATTTTTCTCAGCACTTGCTCTCATCTTCAATGGACAAAACTGTGCGGCTGTGGCATCTGTCTAGCAAGTCTTGTTTGAAAATATTTTCACACAGTGACTTTGGTGAGTAAATGCAGTTATTACATATTGCAATACTCTCTCCCTTAATTTTAGTGGAAATCATATGCATTAATTAATATCAATGGCAGATCACTCGTATATTTTTCTGTGTTTTTACTTTTTATGATTGTTTATTTTGCCTGTTCCCAACTACCGACTGTATCCGATTCTAAGTTCATCCTATCCCTATCCGATATTCTTCAAGACATCCCCCTTATTTGAGGATTTGATAATCACATTGTGGTATACAGGCAGTTTTATTAAAATGTCGTCTCTACTGCAAATAGAACTAATTGTACAAGAGCTCTTTGATGTCCATTAGGGTGGATTAGATTTTACAATGAATCCCCTTACCTCCCTACTGACTCCATTTTCGTTCTTTGCTAATTAAGATTTTTGCTTCGATCTTTCTTTCTCTCTGCCACAGTAACTTGCATCCAGTTTAATCCTGTTGATGATAGATACTTCATTAGTGGATCTTTGGATGCTAAGGTTCGCATATGGAGCATTCCGGATCGAAAAGTTGTTGATTGGACAGATCTACATGAGATGGTCACTGCTGCTTGTTATACACCTGATGGCCAGGTTGGTCTAAGATTAATATGAATCTTTTTGAACACTCAGAAGTACCATTTTATGTTCAACTGAGTTAAATTGTCTGGTTCAGGGTGCACTGGTTGGTTCATACAAGGGTAGCTGCCACTTATATAATACATCTGGTACTGTCAGATGCTTTTTTTTTAGCTGTGTCTATTTATTTATATTTTGGTGATTGTGGGGCCACTGATTATCGTTTTGTTTTTTCGTTCAGAAAATAAGTTGCATCAGAAAAGTCAGATCAATCTGCAAAACAAGAAAAAGAAATCACATCATAAGAAAATTACTGGATTCCAGGTAATGTAATGAATAATGATTTACTGTTGTGCTTTATGAGATAAGCTACTTTTTTGTATCTATCCAAAACATTGAACGGGGAAAAAGCAAAGTAAAATAAAATAGGAGGGCGTACAAATTTAGTGGATTTGCTTTGACTCTGTACTTGTCTTTCTATCTAAATTTTTAAACAGTTTGCCCCTGGAAGTTCATCAGAGGTACTTATCACATCTGCTGACTCAAGAATACGGGTGGTTGATGGTGTTGATCTGGTCCATAAGTTTAAAGGTATGTAGTCATATAAAGTGAAAATCTATTTAAAGATAGTATAACGTGTGAGAAAACCATTTGGTACACTGCTTTTATCTGCATCAAAATTTGTTTTGTTAATTGTGTCAAAGAAAAACATGATTATTTTTCATGTTTTGTCTGGAGTGGGAGGATATTTGTCTCTTTCTTATCAGACGTATATGGTATATTTATTTGGACAGATGAAAAGGTTGTGCGGTCTTGCTAGCTTATCAACTTAGTCTAAAATGGCAACAAGTCTTCAGTATTCTTATTTCCTTGCTGCTGATCAAACTGATGCAAGTTTTATGCAGGCTTTCGGAATGCAACTAGCCCAATTTCAGCATCCCTCACAGCAAATGGTAAATATGTTGTCGCAGCAAGTGAGGACTCTCATGTATACATCTGGAAAAATGAGGCTGATTGCAGGCCGAACAGAAGCAAAGGTGTCACTGTCACACGATCATATGAACATTTTCACTGTAAAGATGTGTCAGTGGCCATTCCCTGGCCTGGTATGGGTGATGATGCATGGGACATACAGGATACATTTTCTGGAGAACAACCCGAGCTTGATAACAATGTTGATGAAGTTGCATCAGCCAATCATCCTCCTACCCCTGTAGAGGAAAACTTTGTGAGTGAGGGTTCAAGATCTGCATCTGGTTACAACAATAGTCCACGCCATGCAACCATTGCAAGTGCCACAAATAGTTACTTTTTTGATAGAATTTCTGCAACCTGGCCAGAGGAAAAACTTGTTCTGGCTGCAAGAAACCAAAGCCCTCGTGTGAGTATGGATTTCTCTAATGGGGCAAGTCAAAAAATGTCAGCCTGGGGAATGGTGATTGTAACTGCCGGCCTTCGAGGGGAAATTAGAACTTTCCAAAATTTTGGATTGCCACTTCGGATATAAGAGGTGGTGAAAGAACGAAGATGCTTATGATCATATGGCGGTTGATTTCACCTTCTCCATTTGTTGGTGAAAAACCTGTACAGAAAAAGTGGGTGAGATTTGTAATATTAGCGGGGTTCATTTATTTTCTTTTCTTGTTCTTGTGCGTTGAATGAAAGATAGGTTGTCATTCCATTCAGGCACTGAGGGGGATAAAGGGGAAATTGTCAAACAAAAAAAAAAGAAAAAAAAAAAAGTTACAGCAGGAAATTTAGAAACCGATGGATGTAATCGGCAATTGTAGAGTAACGCAAGCACGGAAAAGCTTATTGAAATTAGAAATGATGATTCTTTTACAGATTTATTTGTCTTGAGCTTTGTTATGGAATTCTATATTTTGTCCAAAGCGAATCAATTTCAATAAAGCAGCATGGCTGCAATTTAGTGTTATGTGTGGCTTTATTCAGTCCAGAATTTTATTTACACAAGATAACCTTGACAAAAATTTTACAAGATTTATTTTGGTAGCATGACGTGCAATATTAATCTACAGCTCTAAGTAGCAATATGAACCATTTGGTCCTGAAATAAAAAATGAGAATCACGGGAGAGATTTAAAAACAATACAACCTGACTAAACTTAGGTAAAATTTCACATCATTTTTAATCTAAAATTTTAGAACAATAAGTTTATGGATTTATATATTTATTAATATTTTCTTGTTTATTTAATGTGTGAAAATCAGACTTGAATTTCTAGCATAACTAATGTCATTTTATTTAATTAAAAAAAAATGTTACGCACTTGGTGCATGAGGAGCTCCAAAATCTTACATTCCAATTTACCTACTCATAAAAGGATACCAAGTCTTCTGCTAAAATTGGGCCTTTTTCTTGTTTTCTTAAGTAGGAATTATAGCTTGCAAATTCTTCTTGCATCTCATGTTCTCCACATGCACCCGTACTTTTTAAAATACCCATATTATCCTTCTGGAAATAAATTTCGACAATGAGTGTTTGAAATTGTTGCCGTGGTGGTTCGTGCGTCATCTTGTGATGATTGCCGGTGATTGTGTTTATGTATTGCATTTGATAAGTTTTCACCGTATCATCTAGAGAATTCTCTAATTACAATTTTTGAAACTTCAAACTTTTTTATTTTAGAATAAATAATTTAAAATATAAATATTATCAAAAATATAATATATTAATGAATGTGTAATACACATTTGTTTTTTTTTTTACGTTGAGATTAATATAGAATGTAACCACGTTTCTACCTTATAAATTATCAAATGGAAACATACTTTTAATTTGGTATGTTGGTAGGCTCAATAGTTCATTGTGCCAATTGGGTTATGAACCAAAAAACAGTGATTAACATTCCCTTAACAACATTAACATTTGCAAAGACAAGTATTTGGACCATGGAGTTTCTTCAAACATTCTAGTTTCTTCATTTGTGACAGAAAAAAATTACCAACACCCATACCCCATGAAGAAAGCTTCCAAAAAAAAGGACTCAATTCATTCAGATTTTATCTTCTAGGACCTACCACCACTCCTTCAATCACTTTCAGCACTGATATTTACACTCCATAGGCCATAACTACTAGTGGCTCCTATTGCCAACGGATCAAAATATCCCTTCTTAAGAAATCCCAAACTCCACACTCCATTGGTTGCTTTGAAATGACGTGGCACATGCACATGCTGCAAATTATCTTATCCACTCATATCATCACAAACATCATTTCATGTATATATATTCATTTTCAGTGCACAAACATGAACCACACATTCCATTACCAGTGGTAACACCACTTATACTAACTTCACTACGTTCTAAAACCCAAAATCCAGTTTCTAATCCTTTTCTTTTTCTTGCAATGGCTCTCCAAGCTGCTTCTCTTGTTCCTGCTTCTTTCTCTGTCCCCAAAGAGGTTAGCTTTAATTTCCCACCAGGATGCTGTTGTTTCTTCTTGTTCATTGTGTTTGGTGCTTTTTCCTTACAGATAATTGGATCATGTCATTTGTGTTTGCAGGGAAAGAGTGGTGTGTCTCTCAAGGATTCTACACTGTTTGGTCTCTCATTGTCAGAACCTGTCAAGGCTGACTTCAGCTCCTCTGCATTGAGGTGCAAGGTAGTTCAATTAATGCTTTACCAATCTTCTTCTCAATTCTCCATTCAACTGTTTCTTACTAAACTCTGAGTAGTGGACATTAAGAAAGATTTAATTTTTGAGCAAATTATACTAACACTTGGGTTGCCCACCACACCCAATGAAATCTTACTAATTCCTTGTTTGTGGGAGTACAATGTGTTTTCTGTGGGTAATTGAGTGTCAATGTCAATGAAATCCATTTTGAAGAATATAAGAATTAGTCTATGGATAAAAAAGGAGATATGGTAGAGAAATTTAAGAAAATCTCAGAGCATGACAGTATAATTTGCTCTTTTATTTTTTCTTTTATTGGAAATCCATGTTTTAAGGTTTCTCATGTGAAATGACCAAAACAATATCTTTATCTCCGTCACATATGATAAGTGTTACACTCTTCTATACTATTGTTTAAATAAACAAGAATTTAAAGTTAATTTTATACATTTGTTACACCTTGTTATCTATTTATTAGCTTTTACTGGTTCGTGTAAAAAGATTAGAACGACACTTGTTATTGGACAGAGGGGGAAGTATATTCCAGTCAGAAACTGAATAGTTTTTGGAACACACGAATTAGAATGCTTTAGCCTCTGATATGTCCTTATACTTGTTTGAAATGGGATTTTATCCGAATACTATAAGAGATTTTGCTAACAAACAAAATACTAGTTACTGTGTAATCCACCTACCCTCCTAAACAAAAATGTTTTGTGGACATTTATCTAACTTTTTTTTGTTTCCCCCTCTCTCTATCAGAGAGAATCCCTGCGAAAAATTGGTGCTGTGAGGGCAGAGACAGTGGCTACAGCCTCTCCAGCAGTGACCAAGTCTGCACCAGAAGGCAAGAAAACATTGAGGAAAGGTAGTGTTGTGATAACTGGGGCCTCCTCTGGATTAGGCCTGGCCACTGCTAAGGCTTTGGCTGAGACAGGAAAATGGCATATAATAATGGCCTGCAGGGATTACCTGAAAGCTGCAAGAGCTGCAAAATCTGCTGGCATAGCTAAGGAAAATTACACTATCATGCACTTGGACCTTGCCTCTCTTGACAGTGTGCGCCAATTTGTTGATAACTTCAGAAGATCAGAAATGCCACTAGATGTGTTGGTTTGCAATGCTGCTGTTTACTTGCCAACTGCTAAGGAACCTACATACACTGCTGAAGGCTTTGAACTTAGTGTTGGAACAAACCATCTAGGACATTTCCTCCTTGCACGCCTGTTGCTTGAGGACTTGCAAAAATCTGATTACCCTTCAAAGCGCATGATCATTGTTGGTTCAATCACTGGTCAGTTTATTGAGAATTCTAGTTCTTATCACACTTTATTTGGTTGCATTTTTGTGCTGATCATTGTGTGGATTCAACAGGGAACACCAATACATTGGCTGGTAATGTACCTCCCAAGGCAAACCTTGGTGACTTGAGGGGACTTCAGGGTGGTTTGAGTGGGCTGAACAGTTCAGCCATGATTGATGGTGGAGACTTTGATGGTGCCAAGGCATACAAGGACAGCAAAGTCTGTAATATGCTCACAATGCAGGAATTCCACAGACGATACCATGAGGAAACTGGAATCACTTTCTCATCGCTCTACCCTGGTTGCATTGCCACAACCGGTTTGTTCAGAGAGCACATTCCCTTGTTCAGAACTCTATTCCCTCCATTCCAGAAGTACATAACCAAAGGCTATGTCTCAGAAGAGGAAGCAGGAAAGAGACTTGCTCAGGTAGCAATGACCCTCTAAGGTCATAATGATAACAAGAGCTTGAAGTTTTCAAGTGTCTTTATATCTCATGTGTTGTTGTTGTTGTATTTTACACAGGTTGTGAGTGATCCAAGTCTTACAAAATCTGGTGTTTACTGGAGCTGGAACAAAACATCTGCTTCATTTGAGAACCAGTTGTCACAGGAGGCCAGTGATGCTGAGAAGGCTCGTAGGGTGTGGGATATCAGTGAGAAGCTCGTTGGTTTGGCCTAAGGGAAGAGCCTCCAAAATCCATGTTCTAAAGACCTTGCACTTGCATGGAGGAAAATGATATCTCAATAGAGTGGATAAGATATATCCTACCATTTCGAATGCCTTAATGTTGTTTTGTTAGCTAGGTACTTCTTTGCTTTGATGTAGGGTGTTGATTGTGAATCAAGACTCAATAAAATCATTGACCCATGAGGGTGTGGCCATCTTGCTCAAAACCTCTGAAATAACTGTGCATAGTAACTAAAAATTGTAAAATGTGGTGTAATCTTTCAAGTTTTTCGTTAATTGTCATTTATAAGTGAGCTTCAGAAAATATGGCATAATTAAGATCTTGATCCATATAAAGAGCACCAGCGCATGCAACATGCAAGGAGAAACCAGAGAGGCTATACTCAGAGCTTCTTCATCTGAAGTAGCAAGCAAGTTAACTAGTTGAATAGAAATATTAATAACATTATGAATGAAAAAATAAATCTAGATATTTTTTCATGTGTAGTTATATGTAAAAAGCCATTCTTGTTCTTTTTTTTTTATCTTCACGTCACGCTCATTAGTCACAATTTCTGTAAAAAAGATAATTATTTGTTAAATTCTCTCAAGAATTAATAAAAATAAAATCGTTAACCAAGATGTATATGCTAACCAAACATTTTTTTTTTTTTGAAAGCTGGAACATGCATGATGCATAACAGTTTACTCTCCCATACATATCATATAACATAACAGAGCCACAACTATAAAGTTGCAATTTCTTCTCATATTTCCAAAGTTTTTCATGATAGATATGTGTAATTTAATATACATCATCACAGTGACTCAAAGTTCATAGCCTGGGAATTTGGCCATTTGTGGATCAACCATGTCTAGACAAGTATATGCCATTCCTCCAAGACCTTCAAATAAGGAATAGGGGCGATCTCCTCCATGCATCTTTCCTTCTGAGATCAGTTTTTGTGCCCTATCAAGTAGGAAACAAGCAAATGCTTTGGCCCTGTACAAATACTCCTCATTTCCTGTCAAGCTGAAAAGAGAAAGGAAGACATAGGTGTTCCCACTGATGCCATGACAGATCCCAACTCGCTTAAGCAGACCCCTCTTCCATACTACTTCCCCTGCATCTACAGCTGCTTGCAAAAATTCCTTGTCCCCAAAAACCTAATTTGATGGCAAAGATTATAGCATGAGATGTGAACATGTATTTAGCAGCTAGGCTCAATAATGATTGCAAACTTCTGCAATTTAGAACATAAGAAAACCAGAAGTGAAACTTAGTTTTTTGTTTGTACAGGAGTTTGACAAGTGAAAGGAATATGATTTCTGCTCTGAGCTACCCTTAAGAGTAGGAACACATTCTTCTTAGCACAATTTTTTGCATCTCTTAAAACTTAATGAAATCTACAAAATTATGAAAGGGATTCATTAAATAAAACGTAAGACCCACAAAATTTTATGATTTCCAATAAATTTTAAACAATGAAAGAGTTTGTCAAAGAGTATGTTCCTAACATTTCTCTAACTTTAAATACCAACTGAGATGCATATACCATTTTCAGCTTCAGTGCCACCATATTCACTAGTATTAGTCATTCTTTTCAAAGGCAACGGTTTTAGTCCATTGTAACCAGATTCATGCAAAGTATATAATTCATGAGTTCCCTTCATGCCTCTATGGAAACACTTTTTCAAGGGAACAAATCACGTCATATGCTTAAATGATGTAAAATATACAACCAGTATCTTCCTTTCAGACGTGACAAATCATATCTCACAGGAATGAACACACTAAAATGATGCAAAATTTATAACCAGTAGTTTCCTTTCAGAGATGAAAAATCATATCTCACATGAATGAACACACTACATCCGATAAGACTCTGCAGACAGTACGCATTTGAATTTGGCAACTAAGGAAAACATTACCTCAGCTGCCTTTACAAGGGTAAGAGTGACTCCAGGAGCACCATGACACCAATGCACAAGACGGTCATTTTCACTTCCTTCGCTGGAGGGATAATTGCCACTTGGGAAACGATTGTTAATCATGTAATGTAGGGTACCCTTGACTTCTTCCACCTCATCTGGCTTGAGTTCCATGTCCATCAAAACATGCATAATTCCTGCAAGTCCATGTGCAGCACCCCAGTATTTCTTTCCATGCCATTCATACATCAGAGGACATCTTCCCTTGTGACCTAATTGTCTGCCAGTCGTGATAACTTCATCCACTACTGATCTCTACTGAAGTTAAAAACCCATCTTGTCAAAATAAATTGCAGAGTAAAAAAATGCATGAGACTCATCATGAAGCACAACGCCTTATTACCATGTGGGTAGTAGGTATTGTGTTGTTACCAATATGCTTGTTTAAGAATGAACAAGCCCATAGGTAACCTGTTCTCCCATACAATAGCTCATAGGGCGAATCACGAGGTATTACAATCTGTTCTAAGCAAAGGCACATATATGAAAAGAGTTAAACAACTTGATTCCGTGTATAAATAGGAATTATCACAGGGATCAGAAATACAGACAACAAAATACCTCTTTGAATTGTCTCAGGTAATAGTCAAGTAGCCTTTCATCACCAGTAAGCTTAGCTACAACAGCACCAAGAGCACAAACACCGGCACGCCCACAAAGAAATGTCACACGGCTGCAACTCATACATTAGAATTTAGAAAGTTAAACCAAGATCATCTCATTTCCCATATTGGATTGCAACCAGCATTATTAACAGCAGATGGCAGCTTATAACACAAACCAAACATCCAACAAAAAAATATGGCAGATGATATTGTGGATTATGGTAGAAACATTCTAGTTATAATATGGACAAAGCACGACAGGCAACAGTATAATGTGTTTCAAACAACGCTATTGTATTCCAATCTAACCATCAAAAGCAAGCAATCCTTAAAACCTAAAACATAAACGCTATAATTAAACAATTTAGAGTTTAAGCCAACCCTTATTAGTGGCTATGTCATAACTCATAATACCCTTAGACGAATAAAAGAGAGAATACCTAGAATCTGCTGAAGCAGAATGACAAGCCTCAACAATCTCAGAGCACAAGTTAAGATCATTCCCATCCTTGGTTACTTGGTAGGCCTTGAAAAGCAGGTATGCTGTTCCAAGAGCCCCCGTGTAAAGGGTATAGTCCTTCACACGCTTCCCACGTGATCCCCATGTCTCCCTCACCACCTGAACTACAAGTACAAAACACTTACAGACCGACCCAAGAAAGGAACATCGCTAAAGCTGCTAACTTGAGCCTACCCAAAATCAAAGAAAGCTAATCGAAAGAAACCCACAAATTCAAAACGAAGTTTTTGAGTACCGATTGTTTCAAGTAAAATGCAGACTCTTGGAACTTTGCAGATAGGGCTTGGTAAGGGAGAGAGAGAAGGGCCGTGAGAGAGTCCGTCAATGGAATTTGGTCTGCTGTCTCTGCCATAAAGGGTGGCATCTCGTTTGGAAAGAACCGATCGGCCATCTCCGGCTAACGGCGGTAGAACTCGCCGGAAAACGGTATAAACTGTATTTTCAATTAAATCTTTCTTGTAAAACAAAAGTGATTTACATTAAAATGTGTAACAAAATAGAAAGAAAAAGAGAGGAATATTTTGGAGTATACCATGCTAAATAAAGTAAAAGCAGTTCAGTAAAAGTAATAAAAGTTATGTTTTTATACTTATACCTTCTCCAAATTGTTTTAAATTTGTATAAAATTTAAAATTTATTTGTTTCAAATTGTTTTAAATTTATAGGTTCTTATTTGCGTGTGAAAATTATAATTAATCTTTTTTTTTAAATTTTGACCAAATTTAGTCTTCTAACCTTCTTAAATACACGAATTTAATCATAAAATGTACGTAAATATTAAATAAACTTAACAAAAATTGGTTCAAAAGACTAAATTCACACAGTTTTAAAGTTGAGGGACAAAATTGGGTCAAAGATTTGAAAATGGACTAATTATAACTTTTACTGAAAATTAAACGACCAAAAACATTTTTAACTCTAAATGTATTTATAAGTTTAAATTTTAAACTTATTTGTTTTAAATTGTTATAAAATTGTTTAAAATTATTTTAAGATTTTACATTTGAATTTATATAATATTATTTTTAAACCAACTCTAGAAATTATTGAATTTTATACATTTTAAAAATAAATAATTATTTTGTCATCTATATCATTTTCATTTAACTTTTTTCCTTGAACTATCCTTTGATGGTTAATTTAACTTTTGGGTTGTGTAGATAGGAACATAGTAAGTGGTGGAACTCTTAAGGGGAGAATTGTGATAGGAGTTTTGCTTAATGTAAGGGAAGCTAATTTAATTTTTTAGTCTAATGTTTTGTTTTTTAAAATATATTTATTGGTGGTATGATTGTTGTGTTTGAATGTTGTTGCAGATATAAGAATTCCTTAAGAAAAGTATAAGTTTAATGCATAACATATGTAGTGGTGATATTTTCCTTGGTCTAAAGAAAGTTAAGAATTTGTGAGGAAGAGATTTTTTTTTTTTTTTGTCTGTACTATGAAGTTTCCAAGAGGGGGTGAAAATACTTTACTCTAAATGAAGATTTTCTGCAACTACTTTACTCAAGATAACTCTAATGGTAGTCATATTGACAATAAGAGAGAAAATTTGTGTGAAGGCAATTCCCTGTTTCTGTTGAAACCCTTTTACTACGAGTTTAGCCTTATATCTTCTGTTTCCATCTACTTCTTCTTTTAACCTATAGACCCACATGTTTTGCAAAACCTTCTTTCCTTCTAGTAGCTTGGTTAAATACCATGTTTTATTCTTCTAAAGAGACTTTATCTCAACAAAATGCTCTGGCTCACCGACGTCAGTCAACAACAAGTAATGTAATGAATGAGAAATCTTTGTGGTGCTACAATTATTCTACTAGATCTTCTAATCAAGACTTTAGGAGTTCTTGACTCTACTACTTGTTCAAGTTCTAACTCATGCTCTACTTTTATATTCTGCTTTTTGTTTACTACATCACTTTCTGGAATTTCTTCTAATGATATTTGATCTAGCTATTTATTTTCATTTATGAATTCTACAATCTTGTCTTTATAGAACATGTTTTCATTAAAAGTATCATTTCTACTTCTGATAATTTTCTTGTATTGATCATTCCAAAATTTGTCGTCATATATGTTAGATCCATAACTAATGAAATAACATTGTTTTGCCTTAGGGTCCAATTTATCTTTACTGTTAGAGTCTAAAAAAATGTATGAAGCACAACAAAAAACGTTTAAGTGTGAAAGATTTACCTCATTTCTAGACTATATTTCTTTCGGTAATTGATAGTCTAAAGGAATTTATGGTCCTCTACTTATGAGATAGGTTGTCATGTATATTGCAAAAATACCTTGGATAATCCTCATTGGATTCTAATACATCTTACTCTTTCATTTAAGGTTATGTTCATTCTTCTACCACATTGTTTTGTTCTAATGTTCTTAGAACTGTCTTGATCACTCTGATCCTATTCTCTAAGCAAAACTTCTTGAATTCACTACTCATATTCTCTACCATTATTAGATCTCAAACATTTAATCTCTAAACATGATTAAGTCTCAACCTCATTTTTCCACCTTCTAAACACAAAAAACATAAGATTTATTTTTAAGAAAATAGACCCATACCTTTCTTGTAGAGTCATCAATGAAGATTACATAATAGTGTGAACCTCTAAGGGATTTCACTGAAGCTACCCTCCAAACATCTGCATGCACTAGTTTAGTCTTTCAACTTTAGACATTTTACTTGTTTTGAAGAAGTTAACCTTTTTCTGCTTTCCAAAGATACAATGTTTACAAGGTCCAATGTCAACATGCTTCAAATTAAGTATTTTACCTTTTGAGATCATTAGCTTTATTCCTTTCTCACTCATATACACAAGCCTATAATGTCACAAAGAGGAATTGTTGCCAACTTATGCAATTGATATCATATCCTTATCTATAATCATGTAAAGACATCATTCTTTCTTTACACGAACAACAACAATATTATCTTTCATTACCTTCCAATATCTATCTCCAAAAGTGGTGTAATGCCTTTGATCATTAACCTGCTCTATAAATATTAAGTTTCTCTTTAAGGCAGGAATATACTTGACATTATTTAAAGTCCACATGCTTCCATTAGAGGTTTTGATGTTAATCTTACCTCTTCCTATAATATCAAGAGATTTTCCATCTGCAAGGTAGATCTTCCTAAACTTTCCTTAAACATAATTAGATGATAGTTGTGACGCCCCGGCTACTATATTAAATAATTATTATTTGATAAAAAAGATATGGAATTAATTATTTTTTTGTACAATAAGATTTTCTTTGAGAGGATACCAACAATAATAAAGCTTCATATTCATATATATATATATATATATATATATATATATATATATATATTATATATCTGTAAGTATTCATGAAATATTACAAAAATATATATTTGTATAATATTAAAATTCCTACATCAGAATAGAAGATTATATATATTTTTAATATCTCCTAAAGATATTCATAGAAATTATTCATAAGTTAATTTTCAGAAGATCTACCAATAATATCTCGAACAACTCTCACTGAGCATGTTCCTCTTCTGCTGATGCAGCAGGTACATATGAAAGAAAATATGAAAGTAGTGAGTTCTTTATAAGCCTTAAATATCAATCTTAATAAACTCAACAAACAATATAGATACTAGGGGCCTAGAATTGGACCTACAACCACTAAACTTGATCTTGTTTTACCAGACATATGGATCCATATTCCACTTCTAATGATCCATTATAAACATCAAAAGTTACTTTGGGAAGTGATTAGGTAGTTGAGTATTTCTCATAAAATATTGGTACAATCAGAATTATTTCTTTCTCGTGAATATTAGCCATTTATCGGCCCACAAAAGAGATATATACTCACTACCTAACATTGGCGATGCTGAGCAGGTATCAGATAGTCCAAAGTTTGGCCTATGAATATTCTAGTCTAGTGCGCTATTATGAGCTATCCAGATATTCACCTACTTGGTAAAACTTCCTTAGACCCCACCATGGTCCTTGCCTTTCATCCCGTGGTGTACCAAACTGTGACTTCCCAAATACAACACTCTAACATTGGTTTAATCTCAACTTATTGAAACCAGACTTAACTCTTACTTAACTGACATACTCTTGGATATTTTCAAAGGTCATAAAATGTGATGACTATCAAATCATGTCATTATATAAACTATACACAAAGAATATAAAATAACAATAAAATGTACATGTAATTTTCTTCTGTCTAAGCTCATTAAATAAAATAATGATAAAATAAGAATCAAAGCAAGAACTTTAAATAAATAAAAAGATAAGGATTAAAATGTTATACATAAACATAATAACAAAAATATAAATTAAACAAGACCAGTGTGTAACTGGAGATATATTAAATTAAATAAATAAACATGACCAGTGCATAATTGGAGACCAAATAAAATAAATAAACATGACCAATGCATAATTGGAGATAAATTAAATAAAATAAATAATCAGGACCAGTGCATAACTTGAGATAAATTAAATAAATAAATAAACAGAACTAGTGCATAACTAGAAATAAATTAAGTAAAATAAATAAATAGGACCAATACATAATTGGAGATAAATTAAATAAAATAAATAAACAGGACCAGTGAATAACTGAAGATAAATTAAATAAAATAAATAAACAAGACTCGTGCATAACTGGAAATAAATTAGACAAAATAAATAAACATGAGCAGTGCATAACTAGAGATAAATTAAGTAAAATAAATAAATAGGACTAATGCATAATTGGAGATAAATTAAATAAAATAAATAAACAGGACTAGTGAATAACTAAAGATAAATTAAATAAAATAAATAAACAAGACCAGTGCATAACTGGATATAAATAAAATAAATAAACATGAGCAATGCATAACTGGAGATAAATTAAATAAAATAAATAAACAAGAGCAGTGTATAACTGGATATAAATAAAATAAATAAACAGGAGCACTACATAACTGGAGATAAATAAAATAAATAAACAGGACCCGTACATAATTGGATATTAAATAAATTAAATAAGTATGACTAATACATGACTGGAGATAAATAAAATAAAATAAATAAATATAAGAGGATAGTAAATGAAAATAAGTTAAATGGAAGTAAATAAAATAATATATGATTCAAAATAAATAAGAGATTAATATAACACCCATGAGTTTATCAAGATCAATATAAAAAAAACTTAACCTCACTCCCCCTAACTAGGGATGTTAACGGGGCGGGTAGGGTACGGGTAGTAGCTCCCCCGTACTTACTGAATAAATATTCGTCCCGTACCGTACCCGTACCCATATCCATCGGGTATCCGTTATGCGGGTACCCGTCTATTGTTTTCATATCCGCGGGTATCACGGGTACCCACGGGTATTTACAAAATTATTTAAAAAATAAATATTTAATAATAAATTCAAATAAAATAAAATAAAATACATTATTGTCATAAATTTTAAATAAAATTCAAACAAACTTAAGTCCATACAGGTCCAAATAATTATAAAAATAAATATTAGATGACGTTCAACACAATGGAAATTCTTTCATTAATATTTTGATCAACATGCACACTTCCTCCGATTGAATCCTGAAAAAAAAATCAAATAATAAACCCCAACTGTCACATGCCAAATATTTTTATTTTGATTTCATTATTTGACAACAAACATACCATAAACGTCACTATCTTTGATATATATACATGTATATATATGTATATATATATATATATATGTATATATATATATATATATATATATATATATATATATATATATATATATATATATATATATATATATATATACATATATATATATAAATAAATAAAAGTCATGCATGTGCTTTTTTTTGTCAAAATCCTTATTACTTACATTAATGAGATCATGTTTATCTCTTTTTCTTTCTTCTTTTTCTTTTTTCTTTTTCTTTTTTTTTTTTTTTTTCTATTTTTTTCTTATCTCTTTTAGAAGATTCTTCATTTTTTTATACACACACCTATTTTATAATATTTTAATTAATATATTTTTATCTAATATATATATATATATATATATATATTTATTGTTAGCTTTGTTTTCTTCTTATTGTTATTTTTAATAAGTAAAAATTATATCGTGATAAAATATATTTTTAATGTTTAAACTATATTTAGATAAAATATGAAACATTAGTAAAAACATAAGATTTTCTAATTATTTTATTTAAAATAAATAATACAGTTTATTAAAAGTAGGGATGTTACAATAGTTCTAAGGAAGGTGTAGTATGAAATGACACACCTGAGTCAATAATTCAGGAGTCAATAGAATTAACTACATATTAGTGCATTTGCAATTTCATTAGTTGTTGCATTTGCTGATTGATCATCATCTTGTTTCTTTTTATTGTTGTGTTTCCTTGAAGCTCAACATTGATTTGTAAAGTGACCATTTTTTGTCAATTCCAACAAGTGATATCATTTTGGACTTTTGTTTATGATCTCCCTCTAGACTTGATCTACCTTGGCCTTGATTATGACCTTTCTGGCTACTTCTTTCTCTAATTTTAGTAATCAATGTTGAACCAAAATTAAAATTGGAAGATTCTACTAAACTTTTTCTTGCGAACATCTTCACTTGAGATCAAGTCGCAGATGTTATCAAGCTTCAACTTGTTATTACTTGCAGAATTACCAACTTTAGTAATACTTTCACTTGATCATCAAAAGTTATCTACACTAATGTCAATTGTGCAATAATTGTATTAAATTCACTAATATGATTAGTGATAAGCTTATACAGAAGCTTTAACCACTAAAATTACAAAAGACACATAAATTTATATTATAGTCCACTTAAAACTATTAATGATCCACTCAAGCTAAAAATGATCCACTACTTAAAGGTTGATTGTAACTGAAAAATGCTCCACTCAAACTAAAGCCCATTAATTGGTTAAGCCAAAACACAATTTGGTCAGTCAATTTTACAAAGCATTGGACCTTTATTTAAATAAAAGAAACTGCAACAAATTGGTATATTAGTCCTTCTCCATTTGGGCCATAATGCGATTCATATCAATTAATAACGAAGTTACCTTCACCCATTTTGAGATTGACTAGCTTGCGAATAAAATACGCTTTATTGGTTGCAAATAACTTCTCATGCATATTTGACAACGCCTACATCAAAGCTACGGTTGTTTTCTCATCCATGATGTTTAACGCAATTTGACTACTCCATGTCATCTGGCATCTGCCTTGTTAAGGGTAGATACAACTTCTTCTGATATAGGTAGTCCGCTTTTTGCATCTTCTAGAACCCAAAGTCATTGTCATCAAACTTCTTAACCCTCACCTTTGCTTCTTCCAATGTCATTGCTTCTAATACTTCTCTAAAATGAGATTCCCAAGAAAAAACTAAATCTTTTCTGATGTGGAAGATCAAACAAAGTTGTAACCATAAAGCACACTAAGAAATTGGCTCTTGATACCAAATGTTAGGAACAAGACAACAAAAGGAGAGAAAAATAAACGACACAAGAATTGAACGTAGTTCAATACGTCCATGACTATACTAGGAAGTATTTTTATTTCAGTGTGTATTTCAAGCTTTACAAAGGGTTGCTTATATAGCAAAATAGAGAACAATGTCTTATAGTACTAAACAATGTGAGACTAAATCAAACTCCATAATACTAGCATATATATATATATATTGATGTATAGTGTGTATTGAGTATTACTTAGGTTATAATTGATTTAATTGAGATATAATATGTATCAAGTATTAATACTTTTCTTTTTAACTATGTAGATGAAGATATTAGAGATAAGAAATTGATAAGGATTCTTGTACCATCTTATGATAATGCTTGTGAGCTAATCGGTGAAGGTTTTTCACCATTATTCATTTTGAAATTACTAGAATGGTGCAAGTTTTAAGAAAATATCACATATGGGCAAGTCGTGTCAAGTAGGCACAACTTCATAACGAAGATGTCGTATCAAGCTAAAGCGACTTCACTACAGATGAACTGAGATTGTGTCAAGTTATGATTACTTTTGTGAAAAAATCATCTAAAAGTAAAGTCTTGTCATGTTGACACGACTTTAGTTTTGGAATGAAATGAATTGAAGTCGTGTCATGTTGTGATGACTTCAGTTCTGAATGAAATGAATTGAAATCTTGTCATGCTATGACGACTTCAAGTGTCATGCTATAACGACTTCAATTCTTCGTAACTAAAGTCGTCACAACATGACACTACTTCAATTCATTTCATTCGAAATTGAAGTTGTCACAATAGACACGACTTCAATTCATTTCATTCCAAAATTGAAATCATCTCAAGTTTGACGACTTCACTTTTAGATAATTTTTTTATGGAAATTGTTATTATTTGGCAAGATTTAAGTTCATATATAATTGAGTCGTTTAAGCTAGACACAACTTCTTTGTTGTGAAGTCTTGTCAACTTGACACGACTTGTTCATATGCAATTTCTTTTTAAAACTTGCACAAGTCTACTAATTTCCAAATGAAATTACACAAGAATGATGAAAAAACCAACAATTGAATGAATATACTTTAATTTTGAGTTTACGGTTAGTGTTTGGTGGATATACTTAATACTTATTTTTTTTGGAAGTAGTTGAGTTATGAGTTAAGTATATAAGAAATTACAATAAGTTAATTATACCAGAATGCAACTCTATGGAAAAAAATTAGAAAAAAATGTTAATTTAGTTAATTATTATTTTATATAGTTATAATAAAATTTTAAATCATTATCTTATTCTTCTTAACTATGTTATTTTTTTTTATGATGATTGAAAATATTACAAATATAATTTTTTTTATATAAACTTATTATTATATCTTTAAGTCATCCTTAATTTTATGAATGAATATTTTAACATTTAATTTTACATTTAGTTAATATGTAACATAGTTTAGAATATTTTAAACCCAATTTATTTATATTAAATTATAAATATATATATATATATATATATATATATATATATTAAATTTAATACTATAAGTTAGTTCAATAGTTATTATTTTGGTTTCTATATTTGGGCCAAATATTTAATTATTTTTTAATATTTTTTTGAATCGAATTTGTCTTAGTTTTCTTTAAAAATTGAGCATCCTTTCTCTTAAACAATAATAGTTTTTCTCACGATAGTTGTAATAAGACGTGTGCTATAACCTTCAATTGTAAATGTGGAGATGTAACAATTTTGATAACAACCAGAACTTTCAAGAATACTAGGAAATGGTTTTAAGGTTGTCCTAACTACTATATTATATTTATGAAATTTTAGTTTGTTATATTTTTTTTTAATTATTTGGTAATAATAAATATTCTGATATGGTTTTGTTCACACCCATAATTGAAATCGGGTGGGTTGCAATTACTTCAAATGGTGCTTTGAATATGTTAGTGATGAATGGTTGTGTGTGTATATGATGATAGAAATTACTTTAAACATTACATTGATCTATGAATACACTCATAAATGCATAAATAGACAATTGGACTTCAAAGTAACAATGATGAATGTGTGTAAAGTACATGTCAAACATTGCATTGATTTATGAATACACTCATAAATACATAAATACACGATTGGACTTCAAAATAAAAATGATAAATACAACTTAAACATCGATAAATAGAGAATTATACTTCAAGATACATAAATAAATATAGAATAATACTTCAAAATACATATTAGAAAGTCAAATTTTAATTCAGATTACAAGATAACAACAAAATTGTTCTTCAAAAAATATATATGAATTATCATTCCAAAACATGGTAAAGTAAACACAATCATAACTTCCAATCTTGGTCTACATGGTTGAGGTGTTTGTTATGATTAGAGGGTGGTCAGTAGCGGATCTTGATCAAAAATTTTGGGGGAACCAAAATAATATACTTAAAATTTATATATTTAACATTATTGTCACCGATTCAATGAAAATGAATAATACTTTAGCCTACCTATAACTATAAAACAAACTACACTATCTAACGGATTGTCCATCGTATGCGATGAGCAATCATGTTGTCATGTTTTAATCTTCACTACTTTTTTATCAATTTTAAAAAATGAATTTATTCTTTTGTTTTTCATTCATATACCTATTTAAAAAAAAACAAGTTTAAGACTAAAAAATAATTTATTATAATATAACCTATAATTGAGAGACATAATTACTAAAATATTATGATAAAAAGGTCACAATTAAAAATTGTCAATAAAAAAATATATATACAAAAGGTTCATGAGATAAAAAGATAGTGATAAATATTAAACGTATTTCACTACCAAGTAAGATAAAAAAAAAATTACTTTTTTTCTTTTTTAAGAATGGAAGGAGAAGATATAAAAATTAAGGGTAGAGATAATAAGTTTTTTCTTAACTTTTTTTTTCTTCGTAACATAACAAAATGAAATTAAATAAAGATGAGAGATAAATACAATATGTGAAAAACTAAAAAGACAATTAGAATAGAAAATAAAAATTATCTTAATAATTTATTTTCTTTATTATATTTGATTTTATATTTTACAATTTATTAACATTAAATGTTATACTCTATAATAAAAATAAAAAATACCTAATTTTATTTTTATTAACTTTTCAATATACTATTATCTAATTTAAAAAATGTATATTTAAAAAAATTTAAAAATAAATAATTTAACAAATTTTAAACAAATATATAATTTAAAAAAAAATTAAAAAATTAAAAGAATGAAAAAGTTTGGGGGGGCCGTGGCCCCTCCCTGCCTCATGTATGCTTCGCCATTGAGGGTGGTGGTGTAAATGTTTGAAGTTGTGTAAAAATAGGTTTAATTACGCGTATGGTACCCACTTTGATAGAAGTGTGTCAATCTGGTACTTGCTTTTAAAAAAATGTCAATTGCATCTCAATTTTTGAAAAAGTGCTTCAATTAGGTCCCTTTCAGACGGAGTTGACTAACGCCGTTAACGACGTATCACGTGTCAGTCTGTAGTTTTTTAATTTTTTTTAATTTTTTTTAATTTTCTGAAAAAAAAATTTAAAATGTCACGTGTCAGGTCCCTGTGTGTGACATATGGCATTGCAATGCCACGTGTTAGTGTCATTGTCATATGTCATTGTGTTGATTTTGATATAGTCCCCACATATGTCTCAATGTGTGACATTTTTATTTATTTTTCAAAAAAAATTTAAAAAAAATTTTAAAAAATTTTAAAAATAAAAAAAAACTACAGACTGACACATGACATATACGAGTAATTAAACCGTAAAAATATAAAGTTTAGAATCTCATATTTTTAGAAGACGATCACTATTGATAAGTCGACTTTAAAATTATCCAAAAGAAAATCTTCTCCCTTGTCTTATGATTCTTTTATTCTTTTACTATTTTTAATAATATTTTTCATATAATAACAAAATAACAAATATGTTTTTATTTCATAATAAATTTAGATGTGAAGATATATAGTAATGACTATTTTTTATTAAAAAAATTTAGTTTCGTCAAGAAAATATACATTAACTCTTTTCTAATTATTTCATATAGTTTTATACAATAATAATGTTAATAAGCATATTAAAAAAAACATTATAATAAAAATAATAGTAAATAATTCGTAATAAATGATAAAAAATATATAAATATAAATAATAAATCATAATATATATATATATATATGATATAAATAAATATAATAAGTAGTAATAAATAATAATAATAATAATAATAATAATAATAATGATAGTAAATAATAATAAAAATAAATAACATAAATTATAAATAAATCCCTATTACTATGTTTGTGCATTGTCTAATCTCACACCCTATTTAAATTCCAAATCTTTGTCCACAATGAAAGTCAATTTCGTTACCCAACTACAGATTAGTTTTTTCCCTTAAGCATGTGTAAGACATACATCATTGTTCTAGATTCTAGAAAAACAAGAAATTCAGAGAAAATATTTGTGGTATTCCATATTCTTGCTAGCATTTTCTTGATGATGACTTGGGAAGCTATGAACTAACATCTTCTTAATTTATTGAAACTTATTTAAAACTGTGTTTCTATTAGGTGTTTTCATATGCATCACACTAGAAGGAAGATTATCTATAAATCATATTACACTAATGACAGTTTTTCAAATGAATGCAGTAACTAGCGTTGAACTAGCTGAAGCACTTTAGATTGAGAAATTGAGCGCAGTAACTATAGTTTGTCCTTGTTCATCCATTTTGTACACCATGTCATCCATGTTACATTACAATTCCTAGGACCTACTTGGCACATCTCAATGCAATAAAACACTTACACAGATGTTCCTGACTTGAACCATGTTAATCTATGTGAGTGACAACACAAGCACCACGGTCAGCACATAACATGTTTGAGAAAACGCTTCAATATGTACCATGCCGGAAGGAAACAGGAAAAAACAACACAACCAAGACGAAGAGGAAATAGATTCAGAAGGGTAAATTGGACCATGGATGACACTTTTATTTAAACATTATTATCCATAAGGATTATTTTATGCTAATGTTGGTCCCATTCCATCCAATTGGATTGACTTCCCACTCGAGGAATGCTGTTGACTCTGGAAAACTTATCAACTTTGAAATTGGCCCCACACATGGCCCCTTCACTATCCACTCTTGGCATTGCCTTCAACTTGTTCATTGGATGCTCAAAGCTCATCAAGCCTCCTTCACTGTGAAACATACACCCTGCATTCCACCACCAACATGTCATGGATCTCAATGCATCACAAAATTGTACTTCCATTTTCCTTCAAGTTTCACAGCAACCTCTCTTTATTTCATTAGCTTAAGTTGTTCCGTAGTTTGATTTTTCACGAATTTTAAGCCTAAGATGAATTTTAGGCTCACTTATATACTATGAAATCAGAATGCAGAGAGTGTGGCTAGAAAGGTACCTGTTGGGAAGGGAGCAAAGGATTTGGCACAACCCTCTTTTATGACTTCTAGATCATCAGAGATCACCACAGATCCATCAGCTGCAAGACCCCAATACAATTTCACTCCCCCATCAGAACCCTGCAAAACCATGACCAACAACTTTGTTAGTAGAAGCACTTCAATTAGTAAGAAAAGTGTGGCAAAAGTAAAAACCAAAATGGCAGATTAGCATACCAGTGCTGCAAAGACACTTCCAACCTTGCTGTCATACACAACAAAGGCAAAGCTGCCATCAAGTTCCTTCACAACTTGATCTGCCGGGTATGGACCCCTGTCACGGAGGGTCTTATAAGCTTCAATCACAAGCATGGCCTCATCAGTGTTCTTTGACAAGCCATATTGCTTGATGAGTAAGGACAAATTGTTCAAACTCCCCAAGAAGATACAGTATATGTCATCAATCCCACAAAACAACCTGCAACTCAGACAACCCAAATTCAGCATTCTTTCTCTACCTACCATGATTCAACACTAATCATACACTTTCACCTTACTGATTTAAAAAACCACACCTACTACTACTACCTTCACATGACCAAATGCAAAGTACCCTTTATAAGAAAGGTAGGTGTAGGTGCAGATAACAGTAAAAATCAGCATACAAAATCATTGATCTACACAAGGAGAATGCCACAAAACCTTTGATTACGAGAGAAAGGTTGATCAGGACGAACATAAGCCAGCACAGCAGCATGACCAAAGCTCATAGAACAAGTGTTCTGAGGATGGTGAGCAAGAAAATCTTTGAGAGTCTCCTCAGGAACCTTAGGCTTCTTGGATCCTTTGTAAGAAGCAGGACTGTTCAACTCTTCAGGAGGATGAGCAAAAGCTTTGTGGAAAATGGCCAACATTTTGATTCAGCACCAGGAATCTCTACCCTCACTACAAACAACTATTAAAATTGATAAAGGAAAAGCAGGGATTCTGAGCAAGGGAACATTGTGATATTTATAGCTCTATGAACAAATTTGGACAGTGTGCAGTTTTAAAATCTCACCATTGAATGCATATGTTTTAAAATTTTTACATATTAAATAATAATTAATCAAAGGCTAAGATTGCATCATCTCAGAGTGGGAGAGGATCTAGTTTAGTCATATCTGGTGCCTACCCCAAAGTTGGGAATGGTTAAGGTGGCCTTGTTTGAAGTTGTGGGCGTGGGTCCTATATCCTAGTTTGATGGATAAGTATCAAATTTTCAATAGGTAAAGTCTTGATCTTATCCTGGGAACCCTTTTTCTTCTGATTAATATATATCTATCACCTTAATTATAACATTAACAATATAATTACAACATACATTGATATGATTAATGGATAATTAGAAATTTGATTCTTAGTTTTATGTGTATGACATCTGTTAAAGACATCGAAATGCAGTACAATGGTAACAGATGTAGTCTTTCAAAATACGATATTTTTGTCCAAAAACGTACAAGAATTTCTCTTTTTGTCTACTTCGTAACACAGCTTTGGCTTTGGTCCCATTTGGTCATTATCATGCTTCCAAAGTCCATGTTATTTGCTATTACCATGGGAGATTGGAAGCAGTTTCCCTTGTTTGGACAGCAAAGTCTCTTATTTTAAGCAATAAGGCCAAGGTATTATTCTTTGCCTTCAACTTGGAATTTTCTTTAATTTTTATTTTCCAATCTTTATTGTTTTCCTTTCTACTTTTGCTTTTAGAGGAGAATGCAATTGCGTGTGATAGCAGGCTAATATGACCTATCAAAACAGGACAAGATAGTTAGCAATTGATGTGACGTGCTTTTAATAATTTATTAAGAGGGTTAAATTATTCGTTTGAACTAACGTTAATCAATTGGTGAAAATGAAAGACAATTGGATTTACACTTCCCAACGTGTGACATAAATAAAATATATTCAGACATGTTTAGGCCGTCAATATTGTGACACAAGAATCAGCAGAACCACTGTATTTTGGAGAAGCTGTGGATTATTGTGAGTATATGTTACGTTCTTATCGTTTGTCTTTGTTGTTTGAGGTTTAAATTGTCACGACGAAACTAGTTCCGATGTACCTTTTCTTGTGTCGTGGTGGACACCACTCCTAATGATTAATTCTGGGTAAGGTGTAGCCTACATTCAATGATTCTATTGAATGCGATTTACGGGCTTTCCCGTGGTTTTCATATAGAATCCGGTAATTTTCAATGGCATAGATATAATATTTTATTCACTAAAATTATTACATTATATCGATTAATTTGTTACCTCAAATCATTATATTTCTTTTATTACATTACTTTTATAATCTCATAACTAATAAGAAATTCTAAAATGTCTTATGACATAAGATTTAAGAGAAGAGAAAAAAAAATGAAGAAAAAATGAGAAAGAGAGAAGAGATGTGTTGTATATTTTCGGAGGTAGCATTGAGCATTATTTATATGTAAGATAAATTCACAGAGGAATCTAACTTTTCATGATTTATGAACAAGGAACATGTTTTTGAAAAATCAAGTAACTTGTTCCAAAAGACTCTATGATTTTCTATTGCGAGATCAGCTGCGCGCAATGTTGGATTGAACCACTGAATAAGGTAGCATCATGCAAATTTGGTGTAAACATGTTTGCACAGTGGAGAAAGGAAAGACACATTTTTTGCACATTCTATTCCACATAGAGAAAACCTTTTGTGGTACACTATTCAACTTTGTTTTTATAACAAACTTTCACATATTGCAAAGGGTAAGAAATAGAAAAAATGAAAAAAAAAATCATGTCTCACATAGAAAGAAATGCATCAGAACTGATATAGTAAGATATATGAGAAACTTAACACAAAGTATAATTAGTATAACAAGCTATATGAACCACAGACATTTGATGTGTATTAGTGGTTTATCAATCATACACCCACACAATTCTTGTTGTTATCATTGTGTTACTCTTACTAGTCCATGTACATGCATGGGAGTACTCTAGAGATCTTGCTTAGATCTCATGCAAGTGACCTCACTCAACGCTCATATAGGAGATTCCATGAAGCGTAAGCTGCAAAACATACCACTCGTAAGAGATATGAAAATCATTAAAAACTTTGTAAGTTAAAATTCTTACACCTCATAGAACTTTAATTACAAAGTTTTAACCTTTTAATAATACAGTCTCTAGAGCTTTCACATATACCATAAGAATGAACTAATTGATTTAAAATCATTTAGTGTTATCAAAACTAACGAGTGACTTGTTTTTATCCATATGAACCTTATTCATGGATCTTCAATCACAAAGGTTGGGTTACCATCACTTGTTTTGTTTGCAAGTGGCTTAAGTCTCATTCTCCCCGATAATTCTAAAATCATATTTATTCCCAAGAGTTTTGTTAAAGGATCTGATGGATTTTGTTCTAACTTCACATAATCAATGGAAATTGTTCCACTCTTTAGTAGTTGTTTCACCAAATTATGTCTCAATTGTATATGTTTGTTCTTTCCAGTGTAGTTATTGTTTTTAGTTATAGCTTTTGTTTAGTGTTAATGATTTGTTTTGCATTTTAATGTTGGATGAACTAATCACTCATTTTATTAACTGATTTATATTGAGTTGGAAAACTAATTTTAAATCTAAGGTTCAATCAAATCATCTAATGTGTTTGAATGCTAGGAATATATTTGAATGCTTTAGTGGAGTTAAGTCTTGCATTAATGGTTCATTTACTAGTGATTGAGGAATCGTTGTGATTGAATTCCTTAACTTTCTAAACTTAAGGAATTTCTTTAGAATGAGTCGACAATGACATTGGATAACTACATTAATATGCCTTAAATAAGCAGAAGTACAATTGAAGAAGATGGGTAAAGTTCAATCTTAATACGCTTACATATATTGGTTATTTCAACCTTATTTTGTTTCTATTTAACTCTTTCAATAAGCTTGTTCAACATTGATTTATAAACGCTTATTACAAGTCTATGACAGATTAGAATTACATAACATTTTGTACAAGTCTTTATAGATATGACACATGTTTATGTATTACAAATGACTTTGTACACTTCTAAAAGATAGAAAAACTTACCAACAATCATGCCACATATCAAGGAATATAACATGTGACGGGTGACACACATTTTTCACACTCAAGAAATTGTAAAACACATAAACATTGTATACAATGATGGACACAACTGGCTATACAAGAAGATTCTCCACTACACATAGTATAAGACAAATCTCCATTAAATGTGTGTACAAGACAATCTTTCACCATATGGGTGTCCTAAACAATCTTTATTATAGAAGTGTATTTAATGATCTTCACTAAAAATATCATATAATATTGGTTAATTTATTATTTCAAATCATTCATAAGATATTTCTTTTAGTGCATGGAGTTTGGAAAGATAATAAAAATAACAACTGAAGTAAAATCAAGATCAATTCTCTTTTATATAAATAATATGCAAAAAAAAAATAGAAAAGAAAGAAATCACCAAACAAAAAACAAAACTAATGTGAAAAGTCTTAATGTGGAGGAAAAACCTACGTATCTAATCCAATAAAAACTTTCACTAATAATAATTAGTTGTACACCACAAGTTCTTTTGAAACTTCAAAAGATCAATAGAAAAATATACTCTTTACTAACAAGGTGGATAACAACACAAGAAAATACCAATGGGTACTTAACTAAAAACAAAAGGAACTCAATATATGATATATGGTATAAAACCTTCTCCTAGCTAGCTTCTCTACATTAATTGCTCTTTTATTCTTCTTCACTTTCTCTTTTCTCTTGGTGACTTCTTTTCTTTTCTTACCAAAGGCACTCATAACTACTCTTTATTTGTCCCTTTCTTGAAAACCTAATGCAAAGGTTGCATTATTTTAAATTGTATAATGGGCTCCTAGCCTATAAAGAAAAATCCACTTTTTTATTTTTATTAATTAAGTCATTGTGGACTCGATAAATTGGTTACCCACTTAAAAATCACCCACTCACCAATTAATTGGGACATAGTCAACTAAACTGGCTTTCTTCTTCCAAATAGCAAGTTTTTCTACAAGTAAGGTCTTTGTCATCATATATAACCCATTATCGTCAATCTAATGATAATTGTTTCATCTCTAATGCATCTCGTATCCAATGATATCGAACTTCAATATGTTTTAACCTTAAAGGATAGGTCGAGTTCCTACTAAAATATATTGCACTTTGACTATCACATTACAAAACATATTTGTCTTATGATAATCCAAACTCTTGGGGCAATTTTTGCATCCTTAAGAGCTCTTGAGTAGCTTTTGTAACAACAATACATTCTGCCTATGTAGAAGATAGAGCAACACAATTTTGTAATTTAGATTTCCATGACACTGCTTTCCCTATAAAAGTCATCATAAAACTCAAATGATACTTCCTATAATCCACATACCTAGTCATGTATATGTAACCATGCAATATAGGCTTATCACTTTCAAAGTATAAACAAATTTTAGAAGTACATTTGAGATACCTAAGTATCCACTTTACAACGTGTCAATGCTCTTCCATAAGATTAGCAAAGAAACGACTAACAACACCAACAACATGAGCAATGTTCAGCTTTATACACATCATAACATATATCAAACTAACAACTATAGATGAATATGGAATCTTCTAGATTTATTATTTCTCTTTCTAACTTGTAGGACATTAACTTGAAGTGACCTACAGGTGGAGTGCTAACAGGCTTAGAAATGTTCATATTAAATCTCTCTAATACCTTTTCAATATATTTTTGCTAGAACAACCACAATTTTCCATTCTTCCTGTCATAGACAATTTCCATGCCAAGAATTTGTTTAGTAGGACCCAAATCCTTCATTGCAAATGAATTTGAATCTCATCTATTTCATAACCAACAATCAATATGTCATCAACATACAGTAAGAGAATAATAAAATTTCCATTATAAAATTTCTTCACAAAAACACAATGTTCATAAGAGGTTTTGTCATACCCGTGATTCATCATGAAAAAACCAAAGGGTCACCCAAAATCATTTAGAACCATGACTGAAATGGATATCAAGAAGGAGGTCACACTAGGAAGTGCTTTTTGTCAAACACTAGGTCACACAAGAAATCATTTTCCACATAACATGGCATTAGAGGATCCACCTCATAAAGAAGTAGGAAGAGAGTTTTCAAGATGTTGTCAAAGAGGTTGATCAACACTTCAATGTTGATCATTCATGACATAGGAAAGTCTTTCGAGGTTTACTATGACTTAACACACTAGATGTGGGAATGTATGTGAATTAGAGTGGCACAACGGAATGGTGGTAGGTTATGTTTCTCAATAATGGGAGGTGCATGAGAAGAGTTATCTTACGCATGATCTGGTGGTTGATGCGCTAGAGAGCTCTTTAAAATAATGGGTGTCATCTTTATGAGGATTAGTTAAAGGTGTTTGATGACAACATATTGGTCACACAAAATACTGATCAAAATAAACAAGCTAAATAATGCAATATAGCTAACCCGTGTCAAATCTCACAAAGACACAATTATGGTACTGAAATCATTATCAACATCAATCTTTCAAAATAATAAATAAATAAAAAAAAAAGATGGGGTTGTTGGATTATGAAAAAATGAAAAAAAAAAAGGATAAAAAGAAGAAATGAACAAAATAAATAAAAGAGCTAATAAAAGAGAATATTTTTAAAAGAAAGTAAAATAAATAAATTACTAAAACAACCAAGAATCATACATTAATGTCTAGATCTAGATAATTGAGTCTAAAAAGTTTATAATTGTATGTTTGGTATTTTTATGAATGTTTGAAATATGCTACTTTATGATGTAATCAGTTGAACTGTTATTTGATTATTTCTTTTATAAACTAGCTTACCCTCTATTGTACTTGTGTTTCTTATGCTTGTCGTTCTTTATTTTACAATAATCACCAATGTGAGCATATAAGGAAATAGGTGTGTGATTACCTTAGAAGGAAGATATTGATGCAGTTGTATAGATCTAGGATCGTGATAACTAGGTTTAGCTCCCATCTTTCGAAAGCTTTGCAATTTTATGGTCAACCTTTAGTTTCTTGAAGTTGTGTATGAAGAATCTCTTATGCTAGTATGGTTATCGCGGATAATTGTAATAGTATAGTTATATGTTCATCTCTAACCGTTTATGAATTATCAGTTATATAAAGCTTCATTTAATACTATTATACTATTAAATGGAATGTTAAAAAAAAAAAAAAAAAATATTTCTTTTTTTGAAAATTAAGAGGATAAATTATTTACGAGTTTACAATCACTTCAAACCTTTTTAATGAATCTCATCATCATTAAACATTTTAAAATTACATTAGCCAAATGAAAATTGGTAAAAAAATGTTGAATTCTATAACAATAACAAATACTGTCTAAAAGTTATTTTAAAGAAATCAAATAAGCAAAATCTCACCGCACTAACATTTACGTATGGGGGTAAAGACTTCTCCTGAAGTAGAATAGACCCTATTTTTTAAAATTCTTATAATTATAGACAACTAAAGTTAGATTCATGAACTTCCGTATTTAATTCCTGAATTCGAAAGCAAACTTGTGAACTTAAAACTGTAGCGTTCTAAATCAAAAGAAAATTGTGTAAGTAGCCAACTAAAAGAATTTATTTATTTTGATATATTTTGATTTAATAAACTTTACCTTAACAAATAAAATAAATAAATAAATATTTTATTTTAATTGATAGATTTTTCTTCTACTATACTTTGAACCACAAGTTTTGAACTTTTACGTCTAAGATTTAGAATTAAAAAATTATTAATTTAGACTTAATTCAGTTTTATATATTTTAATTAAGTTTTTATTAAATATTTAAAATATTTTTGTTGTATAATCCCTTTTAACAATCATAAACTATTAAACAACTGAACGTATAAAATCATATTACATATCCCAACTGAATATAAAATTTATACAAAGTTATCTAAAACAACTATGAGATTTCTCAAAAAAAAAAAATACTATACTATAAAGAAATAGAGATCTAAACAACAGGATCACCATAACCCTACCTTGGTCCAACCACCAAATCTTCGCTAATAACACCATTTAGGTGATCATAGCAAGAGAAGAGAGCATAGGAAGAAGAAACACAAAAGAAAGGGTAAGTTAGTGAAGTTTTTTAAAGAATCAATATAATTCATACTAAAAACAACTTTTATCATATACTATCATTCTATTTTTCACAATAAATTATATAAAGCTATGACTCAAAAATGATCTGGATACAAGTATTGATGTCGAGTTCTGGTAAGTTGTACACTTGTGGTGGCACTCATTACTCTATAGAGCTGTAAACATTACCGCACACGAGGTAAGTCCATTAACACCTTTGGTCAAGGTAAAACCCTAGGCTAGGACCTCCTGCTCCTCTCACCACATGCCCCATCTTCTCTACTTGAGGAATTGATGATCATTAGAGCGTCATGATAACTTTCCAACTGAACTCCCACATTAATGCTTACAATATAATTACTACCACTAATTCTCCTCGAATTAGCATGCTCATATACTCATTCTTCAATCAATAATTTAAATACCATCCACAACAATTCAAATCATACTCAATTGATCACATAAGAAATAATTCAAGTTCTAACATGCTCGCCTAGCGAGTAATACTTGCCCAGCTATTGCCCCATGCTCGTCCAGGGAGTAGCACTTGCCCAGCCACTGGCCTAGGTCTGGAAGTTTCTGACTTGAAAATTCGCCCATCGAGAATTACTCACCCAACGACTGTCCAAGTCTGAAAGTCCTTGACTTGGAAATTCGCCCAACTGAGTTTGTTAATCTGCATAATTCTGCAGATGAATATTCTGCATAACTCTGCAGATCAACCCATTTGCCCAGCGAGTAATACTTGCCCAAGAGTCTGCAAAATTACACAAAATCTGATTTCTGCATAATTATACCTACTCAAGGCGGTCCAAAAAACATCAGAACATTTGCAAAGACAGTTTAAGCATCACACATCCATTCTATCATACATATCCACATTAATTGAACTCAGATATACACATAGCACAATAGTTATTCTCCTTTAATAGGTAAAAAAAACATAATCCTCATAGCTTACAAACAACTCATCTCAATTATCATATACATCAAATTTCACCACAGCTCATTTATCAAATTCATAATTACAACACATATTAGTTTCAAAAGACAAAACTAGCTTCCCTCCTAACATATGAAACAGTGCAGAAGACCTAACTCGCGTATCGACTCCTTATAAATCTTAACAGAGATCACAAATCAACCTAGAACAACAATAACATATGATCAAAGAACATCATTAGAATCACTAGTCAATAGAGGATGATGAGAAAAACTTAGATAACTCATGCGAGAGAAGAATTTTCACATGCGTAGATGATTCAATTTAACAAAGTTAAGAGCAGGAAAATCAACTTACTCTGTTGGAAAAATTGACCGGGTAGAAGTAGAGAGCACACTTCATGGATCCCCCTAACCAGGGGCGGAATTATTAAGGGACAGGGGGGAGCCAAGGCTCCCCCAACCGTTTTTGGTTTTACTTTTTTTTTATATATTTAAAAAATAATATTTAAAAATTATTACTCTTTTTATATTAATTATTTTTATTTTATTTTATTTTCTATATATTTAAAAAAATATATTTATATATTACTACTTTATTTATATATTATTACTTTATTTATATATTATTACTTTATTTATATATTATTACCTTATTTATATTAATTTAGTTTGAAAAATCTATTTTAAAATTTAAAAATCACGTTTTGTTCTCTATTATAATTTCTTATACTGTTCTATTTGGTTTCTCTCTTCCGTGCCTCCAACTCTTTCTCCCTTTTTATTTCCATCTCAATTTTCACCATCAATTCTTTATTATTTTCAAAATCAAATTGCACTACAGCAAAATTGAAGAGTTAAGAAACATTTTGGACCGAACAATTTCTTCTTTTGAGTAAGTTCATCTTTTTATTTTTGAAGCAATATGTTTCCCTCTTGTATGTTGCTTTTCTATGCTCTAGGCATATATCTATCTGTTAGAGATAATAAAATCATGCTTTAATTATTGATCAAACTCTTCTTTATGTAGATAGAGCTATTTTAAGCTTTGAAGTTGTGTAAGGGAAGAACAAGATTAGGAATCTACTCTAAGGTAAGGGAAGCTAATCATTTAGAAGTTATTAGTTTTCTTAAAATATTGAGTCTTGCTTT
>Ga0214542_1001332_pt1 | contig 50323 bp, 22 predicted proteins | sample CNSS1metaG_FD_160096 | JGI IMG/M metagenome (GOLD analysis project Ga0214542, IMG submission 160096) | Root nodule microbial communities from cowpea collected in UCLA plant growth center, Los Angeles, California, USA - CNSS1 | ecosystem: Host-associated > Plants > Roots > Nodule | place: USA... | reverse complement strand
AGTATAATTTAAAATAAAATATATATATTATATATATATATATATATATATATATATATATATATTTGTTTGATTCTAGGTTTAATTAATGAGATGGTACTTACTTTTAAAAATGTGTCAATTTAATCTTAATTTTTGATAAAATGTCTTAATCAAGTGTTTTTCAGACAAAAATTATTAATGCGGTTAACTTAATCTATGACTTTTATCACTAAATTTTGATATAAATATTAATACTTAATTTTGTAATTTTGTAAGTCATTTTAAATATCAATACTGTGTTAATAATTTCTTGCTTAAAAAAGACTTAATTGAAGCATCTTTTCAAAAGTTGAGACTCAATTAATATCTTTTTAAAAACAATACCAAACTGATACATTTAAATACAAGTGAGTATTATCCGACTAATTATACCTCGATTCTATTTTTGTTTTAGAGATCACATACGGAAAATTGAAAAATAATAACAGTATAAGATATCTAAAAACAAAGAACAAATTTTTATTTATAATCGATTGTGAAATAGTAATTGATTTAATTTAAATTTTATATTAAATTAAATTAAATCAAATTATAATTGATTGTCTAGGTTTAATTTGAGTGACTTCTTATTGAAAATCAAATCAAATTAAGCCAGGAACAGTGATGTCATGATTTATCATTTTAGAGTAATACTTTTATAGATATGAAAAATTGTACTAGGTGGATTTTTTTTTTTATAATTATAATATTAAAGCTTGAGATTAACGATAGTTTCACAGAATACTAATAGAAGGAAAAAAACAGAAAGGTATCAGACATTGGTTCATAAACAGCATATATAAAACGAAAACAGAACCAACAAAATCAAACGTAGTGTTGTAATAAAAATTGAAACTCTGTTGTAGCGTGAACTTAGAAGGAGATGAGATCATCTTTTGTTGATGAATGTTGTTTCTTTGGATATTGTTCTTCATCAAAACCACCCCTTTTCCCAAATATCATCTCATCAAGATCATCCAACATGTCATCCTGGTTTCCTCTGTTTCCACTTCTTGAACTTCCACTTCTTCTAACCAGGGCTTTCTCTTCTCTAAAATGTGGTGCCTCATCACCTTCAGGTTCATGCTTCTTCTTCTTCTTCATCATTTCTTCATATCTCTTCAAAACCTTCTGAATCTCATCATTTATGTTCAAGGCCTCACAAAGCAGCGCTTCATTGTCCCATGAAGTCTCAATGATTCTATGGACAGTAATCTGGGACTGTCGGCACTGTTGTACTAATGTCGTAACCAAATCATCCTGAAAATATCACACACAAGTTGGTCACTAAAAGGATGTGCTTTTGAGGAACAGGTTTCAGCATTATAGTAACTTACTAGAAACACAACCTAAAGGAACTAAGATCGCATGGTCTTTGAACATTGCCGCAACGAAAACAAAAAGAGAATATACCTTTACAACGTCCTTCTGCGTTGAAGAAGATAAGACAGTAGAAAGAAGCTCAAAGCTGTTTCTCGCAACATCAAAAGCTTCCTCTGTTTGTTGAGAAGTAAGATTTTTGACATGAACTTCATGGTGCATCAGATTTGCAAGACTGACATCACTCCCTGAAGTAGTGGCGGAACGAGAAGGAGCAACAGGCGAAAAACTTCGTACATTGTGCTGCATAAGATGTTCAAGACTCACATCTGCCTCTGGAGCAGTGCCAGAACGAGGTGGAGTGAAAATTGGAGCCAAACTTTCGTTGTCACGACCAGGGAATCGAATCCCCCTTGATTTCAAACTCTGCATCAGAAAAATGTTACATCAGTAAAAATTGGGTACCAAACTGATACATCTGAACGAAGTTGCTTATTAGATTAAAACACATTTTTAAAAATTGGGACTAGATTCACACATTTTTAAAAGCGGATACCAAACTGACACATCTAAACACTTTAAAGTGATAATATCATCCGACTAATTAAACATAGTATCAAATCAAGATTTGGGCTTTATTGAACATAGATATAACTTGGATTGTGAAGTTGTGAAAGTACCTTGTAAGTTTGTGAATAGACAGGAAGATAGCGAAGTTCAATGGTGGACTCTCCCCATGCCTCAATCATCATCAAAGCCTTGTTCCTGGTATGAACAAAAGTGCAAGGGTCATCAACGAGCTTCACCATCTCATCAAGGACTCTCTCAGTTGCCACCTCCAAGAAAGCCTTGTCACAGTTCTTGACCAGTGCTTCAAGCAGAACCAGAGCCAGATACTGAGTTCTATGACTCTTGGAAACAACCCTCTTCTTTATTGCACGCACCACTTCAGCAGTGTTAAGTTGATCACCATTGACCAAGTCACAGAGATGAAGAATGATGGGCCAGTGAGGGTGGTGAAGGGTCTCAGAGGTAGCTTCCCCAACGAGCTTATCAGCATGGGTTGAATCCTGGAAAAACTCTTTCACTTTGAAGCTCACAGAACTCATTCCAGCACTCATCTTCCGACCCACTTCGGCTCCACCGATTTTCAGACGCTCCCCCAAAGCGTTCACTCTTCCCATCAGATTTTCACTCATTTTTTTTTTCCTTCACCAGTGGCCTCAAAATTTGCAGAGAAAAAACTGCACTGAAGGTTACAGAGTGAAAACCAAAGGAGAAGGGTTTGAATTTCGGTGTTTTGTTGATGTGGGTGAAGAAGACAAAACAGTGTGTGGATATGTTCCTTGGAGTTTCAGCCTTCTCGTATTATAAGTCCAAAGCTCCAATTTGATATGATTCCTCGTACGTTACGTTAGATAAAATCATCACAAAAAGATAAAACAGGCTTCAATATTATTTTTCTTGAGGGAAAACTTCAACACGTTACACAGAAAATTTTAATTTTTTGTCTTCGTTATTTCTTCTTTTTGGAATGTTGCATTTTGAAAAGAGTGATCTTACAAAATTGAAAAAAAAAATGTTTGACACCATTTAACTATCATTTATCAACTCTTATAAGAATAAAATAATTTTAATAAAAGTTAATTTTTATATTTAAAAAAAAAGAGTAAATAATAACGAGTCACAGTATCAAGTAAAAAAAATATAATGTCAAAATACCAATATAAAATAATAACAAAAAATAATAATAATAAAAAAAATATGACGTCAAAATACTATTCTCAAAAGTTTTTACCACATGAAGAAAGAAACACCCTTCAAATTTCAATCCCCTGTTCTGATTTGACTCCTTTGTATGGATCACATTTTTGTTATGCATAAAATTAATTAACGATCATGTGTCTGTTTTATGTTGAGTAATTTATTTTCACTCGAAATTGTAAATTACAAAATTTTAGGGGAAATATTTAACACAAATAAATTGTGAATGTGCACGTATGAAATATTAGAATATGATATACTCAAGTTAAAATCTTTAGATAATAAATTTATATTTTTTTATATATATATATTCTTAACAAATAAGTGAATAAAAAATTGATATAAAAAATGTTAATTGTCTATTAAAGATTAACATAATATATTGAAGGCTAAGACACTTATTTTATTTATTTGCTCATTTTCTTTTAATCACGAAGTTTATTATTTAAGACTCGGAATATGATGCTGTACCTTTATTAATAACTTCAATTTAAAAACTAATAATTTTCAAATTAACGTCTTGATCACTTCTAATATATATATATATATATTATCACAATCCAAATGTATAAATAACATTTAAAAGTAAAGTTTTAATGGGTATAATTTGTTGTGAGTTACTAGTCGGTAGGTTTTCTATTAGAATTTGATATTTAAAAGTATAATAATTGAAATAAATGGTTATTTATTTATTGTTTATCACCTTACTTTAGAAGGGTAAAGTTCTCTCGTATTGTATACAATGATATGATTGTAATTTATTGGTATTATTTGTACAAGTTATTTAATATTTTTTAATCATGATAATTGTACGTACTATTATCATTTGAAACCCTTGTGTATGAATATGATACTTTATTCACTGTTAAAAACTCCAATTAAGTCATAATTTTTAAATTAATATCAATTTTCAATTTTCTCTCTTTTGTGTATTATCAAACACAATGTATGTAAGTGAAAAAAAAAAGAACACAAGAATTTAAAACCAAAACATCAATTTAATATACATGAAAGAAAACATTCAACCAAATTACAATTATTTTGTAATAAGAATACAATACTGAAATAAATTATTGAAAAAAAGAATATATATATATATATATATATATATATATATATATATATATATATAATTACCTTGCTTATACCAAATAGTAATCACATCAACTAATTAAAATAGGTATCTAAAATTAATTTAATTACCTTACTTCTATAATACTGTTAATGTTAATTAATATTTTTTTCACAAGATGTTAAATTAACTATAGTTAATAATCAATAATTAAAGAGTAGAAGAAGTCATTATGAAATGCCAAATATTTTAAAGTAATATTTTTTTTTCATAAAAAAATAATAAAAATAAAAATATATATATATATATATATATATATATATATATATATATATATATATATATATATATATATATTTAGAGCGTTTATGTATAAATAGGTTAGTACCCTAACGGGCAGCATCCTACTACACCATTCTTCAACTTCTTCCAGACCGGAGAACCTTCTGCCGCCGTTACGCCCTTCACGGCGAACCTCCACCGTTGTCTGGGCGTCTCCGCCAATTGGTACTTTTTCCTCTTCCTCTCTCATTGTTTCAAGCTTACTTGTATTTGTTATTTACCATAGCATCTGTGAAATAGTGTTTTGCAATTTTAATTTTCTGCATGATTCGATGTCGTAGCCTATTTATTCTGCATCATTGATAGATATTTTGTGTGGTTTTGCTTCATAACGAAGTAGTAATAGTGATGAAATATTTACTTCTTCGTTGATTACACAGCATCTGTGCGGATTTCAATCAGCTCTGGCATATTCTCTGGTTAAGCTTTACAAATGGCTGATGGTTCAGATAAAGCAGTTGAAAACGGTTCTTTGAACTCAGCAGAAGCAGAGAAGCCTCAGATTGAGCCCATAAGGCTGCCCTCGGTTGAGGAAATCCGTGGTCAAGACATTTGGAACAATTGTGCTGTGCGAAGTGTCGTCAGTGGAGTCATGGGTATGCCATTCATTCGTTACCTTTTTTTCTTTTTTTTCTAATGCATACCTCTGTGTGTTGTTTCTTGCTCCTCTGTTTAACTGAATTGATTTTCCTGAAATGAATATGGTCTTTATACCATCAATTGTTCAAGTGTAGTGTGTTTATGAGATTTCAGCTTCATTTAGGATGTTCTTTCCACTAGTACCTATTAGGTACTTTGTATGATGGAAACTCTAAGATGGAATTTAGGATTATCCATAATTTGACTCATCATCCTTTATGCTGATGCTTCATCATTGTCTGTGAGGCAAGTAGATTAATATTCCCAATAGGTTTTTTATATGATTTAGGCTACTGTTTCAGTCCATTAATGACCTTTTTTGCTCGCATGATTTACGTTCAACATATTCAATTCGAGGAGTACCACCGCATCGAATATGTCATTGAATGAACTTGAGTTTCTTGGGATTCATGTGATGTTCCTTTTAGGCGGTGGACTTGGCATCTTCATGGGTTTATTTCTTGGAGCACTGGACAACCCACTGATGCAAGAGGAAATGACTGGCAGACAACAACTTATATATCAAGCAAAGCAGATGGGGAGAAGGAGTTGGAGTTCAGCCAAAGCATTTGCTGTTATGGGTTTTGTATTCTCAGCTGCTGAATGTGTTGTTGAGAAGGTCTAATGGATTTGATCATTTGAGGAATGGAAATATATGTTTACAATATGAGGCTCATTCTTCTTACCACGTGGGCCCTTGATTTTTTTTTCAGGCTAGAGCGAAACATGACATAACAAATACCGTAGTTGCTGGATGTGCAACTGGAGGTGCAATATCAGCAAAAGGTAACACATTCTATCATTTTATCGTGTTTTTATTTCTCTTAATTTAACAAAGGAACTGCATAAATGGGCTGGCAAGGCTTGTATAAAAGGGACTTAGAGACCTATGCGCATAAATGTGATACCGCAAGATTGCACTTTGCTATTATATGTTTGGTTTTTATCTTAGATACTGGGTTCCTTGGAAGAAAAAAGGATGCACTTTTGGAAGTGGTTTACTTTTGCAGATATATCATTAATAAATACTGTGTATAAAAATGATTGTAGAAAAAATGAGAAACTAAACTTTGGTGGTTTGGGCATGTTGGAGATGACCTGAAGAAGCCCCTCGTAAGGACAGTAGGTCAGATGGAGATAGCTCATATGCTAGAGGCAGAGACTTAGAAAAACTATAGGCATTTCCATTATGAAAAATTTAGAAGACAATTGCTGGAGGCAGAGGCTAAGAAAAATTTTGAAGTCAATAATTTGTCTATATAAATTATTCATTACAAAATATTATGGTGTTGTTTGATCATATCCATGTAGATGACTCCACCTAGTGGGAACAAGGCTTGGTTGTTGAAGAATGGATCATTGATTTTCAAGAGCTGATGTTCGTTACAGTGCTCTATGCTTTGCATCCACACACTATTTTTGAAAATGATCACAACCTCAATTTTTATTGTCACTAAACTCCTGTTTCACAACAGAATTTAATAATCATTGAAAAATGATTTTGTAGTATTTATATATTACAATTCAAATCCTTTTCCGAAGATACCAAGAATTTAATATAACTAACTACTATAATAAAAATAAAGCATAAAATGATTTTTCTTGTCAGTTCCTAAACATAGATGATTCATTTTCAAGAATTGGTTCTGGTTCTTTGAAGCTTGAATCCCTTGCTCTGAACTTTTAACTTCACAGAAACGGATATTTCTTCTCATCTCAACTGAAATGTTAGCTGCAAGGTAGAAGGAACTTGTCCTTACTGTTTTAGGATGAGGGTTGATGAGTGGGTTCTGGGAATGGCCAACAAAGATGGTAGGCGATAGTGATGTGTATGTAATGCAAGTTGGTGCTTGTTTACTCTGATACTTGGAAACCTACCTACAAATAGCCCAATCTTGAAACTATTTATACAGTACCACCCTACACTCAAAAGACATACCAATTCGAAAGGCTAGTTGCCTAAGTCAGCGCTGCCTCCCTGTAGAGGAGTGCAGTAACCAGGGAACATGGCATCCTTGGAGATCATAAGGTGGTGCCCCTGACCCAACGCACATGAGAGGTTTTTCTTCTTTGGGGAGCCTTGGCCACAATCCCCTCTATACACACGGCTATTTTAAAATTGTTCTATTTATTACCTTTCAAAGTAGTTTTATCGTTAAATGTTCTTTTGTGCTGTAGATAAAATCCGGAAATCAGATAATACACTTTGGTAGAAACCAATTCAATAGATCTTGTGACCGTAGAACCTTGGGAGGGACATGAAACGAGTGATAGGTGGAATGAGAAAGGAATAGAGGGGAGAGAGGTATACTAAAAGGATAATGAACCGGCAAACGACGAATAGAAAATCAAATCCTTTTATGAACCTGTTCTCAACCTTCTTTTATTCCTTCATAACGTATGTTAAAGTTTCCCTTATTGTGACGTGGTTCTAGGTGGTCCAAAGGCAGCTTGTGTTGGTTGTGCTGGCTTTGCGGCATTCTCCGTCGTAATAGAGAAGTTTTTGGAGAGACATCAGTAAGTAAATTGACGTCATCCTAACACATTTTTTGAGTTCTTGAAGTCTTTGGCCTATTTTATACCGGGACGTGATTGTGGAGCACACATACTGCAGCATTTATTTACATCAATAATTCATTTGTATACGATGTCAAATGCATTTCCAAACTAGGGAAAGCTGTGATGTAATGATACGATTTAGTATTAAGCAATTTAAATAGTTGTTTTCTTTATGAACTTGTGACTGAATAAATCTCTGACGCATTCAGCATTTTACAGCCGCCATGCTGTCAGCATATCTTATTGCAAATGCCTAGATAGGAGCGCTCATTCTGAATGATCCACTTATACACACACACACACGCACACACATATATATATATATATATATATATATATATATATATATATATATAGAGAGAGAGAGAGAGAGAGAGAGAGAGAGAGAGAGAGATTCTCATGGGAGATACATGCAACTATTAGTCTATTAGTAACTAGCGTAATAAACAAGATACATGGACGCAACCGTATTTCCTCAGGACGAAGTAAATAGGGTATATATTTGACTGCATGAAGTCTCAGAAAAGAATTACTACACTGAGGATCTCCAGATTTATTTTATTTCTACAACCCAGTTGGTTATTGGACATTTACCATCCAACATCCCAAAAATACTCTAATAAGCTCATATATATGACCCAAATTTCACGCATATTCATTTGCAAATCATAGGATCAGGCAGTAGATTTTGCTGGACTGGCAGATTGACCATCCTTGGTTGCCTGTTGAGCTTCAGGTTTGGAGGGTTCGTTAACTGTGGTGACCACTTGAGGTTCAGGTTTGGAGGGTTCATTAACTGTGGTGACCTGCTGAGTTTCAGATTTTGAGGGTTGATCAACTGTGGTGGCCTGTTGAGGTTCAGGTTTTGAGGGTTCATTGACTGTGGTTGCCTGTTTAGAGGTTTGATCAGGTGTGGTGGGTTCCTCCGACATGGTGGTTCCTTGATTATTCTGCGCCAAAACCTTCTCCTTAGTTTTCTGTCCCACTTCCTCTGCTTTCTTTGCAACCCTGTTGTAAGCACCTGTGACCCATGTAGCCCCAGTCAACACATACCGATTCTTCATTATAGCAGATCCAGCACTGGACACCGACTGCTCAGCTGCTGAAATTGCAGTTTTAGTCTTCTCTGAGACTTGAAATTTCTCATCCATTTCTTTCACCTTGTCATTCACTATAACTGTACCAGCACTGATCTTTTCAGTAAATCCCACCTTCTGGTCCAAAGAAGCAACTTTTGCTGAAGCCGTGGAAGTAAGTCGGTGCCTTTCATCAAAGGATTTTGCTCGATACAATGCATCTTTACCCAAAATGAAGCCCTTGGCTAACATGGTGCTTACAACATCCTCTGCCTTTCTCATACCAGATTCCCCACTTTCAGCGTTACCAATCTGTGTTACAGGTCAGAATCATTACACTATAAATTGTCTAACATGGTTGTCAACATATTATAGAATACCAAATTTATTGAAAGTCATAAGTTAAAACTTTTGACAGCATATTATGTGGAGATTATTGGGGATAAATAGAGGGAATAGTTACTGGAGATTCAGTCGATGAAGGCAGAGGATAATCGTTAGCCAATTCAATGTTCAGAGACTGTCCACACACAACTGCTCCCTGGAGACACCAACACAAGTTTCATGTCAGCTCTTAAACATGAAATTAATTTTGCCACTTCTACTATAATAATCAAACTGTTACCATTACCATGCTTTCCCATAAAAGAAAGAGGTGCATATTGTTTTGGTGTTAGCAAGCATTTGTCAAATAGAGAATATTAACTGTTGAAACATTAATATTTCAATATAGAGAGCAAAATTAGACAGAAGGCAATGAGAATGAATCTACCGAGAGAAGAACTGCAGTTTCTGCTCCCTCTGGAGTACTGAAGGTGACATACGCAACTTTGGAACTTCCCTTGTCACTGAAAAATTGAGAGATGTTATATGCTGCATGTTCTAACCAAAATTTAATTCATATTGTGTACACAAACCTTTGCATTTCAACATGTTCAATTTTTCCAGGAAAGGTAAGAAATTCCCTCAAATCTTGCTCGGTTGCACCTGAAGAGATGTTACTCACTTTCACCGATCTCATCTGTTAAACAGACAAATAGATTAGCATTTTCAACAGTAAAAGTTAAGTAGATTGTCCTCACATCACATTCATATTCCCATTAATTTCAGTTTTTTTCACGTTTTCTGATTGCAATGATTTCTGGAGGAAATGATGAAAAGAACAAACACCATACACACACAACTCGTCTTCTTGTTTTCAGTTTTCTATTTCCTGCCCTCAAATATTCCAACTGTGCTACTGTTTGTATGATGAAAAATGAGAATTCCCACAACGTTGAAGGAAATCACACGAATCTCAGAGATCGATAAACTCATCGAAAATGTTAGAAATTAGAAACAAAAAAAATGGCATGGACTTTTACATGCCAACATGAATTGATTAGAGATTCTTTCTTACCAGATCCACAATGTAACAATTCCAAAAATATGGAATCATCTACCTTACAACAAGACATTCTTAAATTTGTTCCTTTTAATTATAAACAAAATCATGAAAGAAAGTAACAATTGAAGGGTCGTGCAACTAACCGCTGGTTAATTATTTGAATCCTATGCCAGAGATCAATGTTTTCCCCGAGAAGATGTTGTTTGAAGTTTTCCTAATTGAATCAATTATGGTTATTTACCTAAGAGTTTCTTTTTTTTTCCTATTCTCCTTTTCCTCCTTTTGATGTAAAATCTATTTATTCATTTATAGCATATAAATTTAGGTGGAGATGATGTGAGATAAGCATATCAGCAACAATGTACTCTCAAAAACTGCCACATCAGTTGTTTCGATTTTGTTCCCTCTTGTCAATAACCTCACACCTGTTGCAGATATATTCTCAGAAACTACACGTAACCTCTTGTCAATAAAAAATATATACACGTTAACCTGTTATTACCATTTTTTTTTTCACTCTAAGATTAAAACTCTACTCTTGTTATCCATTGATCAGAACACACCAAAGTTAAGTAAATGACACGACACAATCAAATCAAACAAAGCGAAATGTTGAATCACCTAGATTCAAGTTAAGAAACAATTTTAAATTAGGCTTAACTATACTTTTTACTTTTAATAATATTATACATATATATATATATATATATATATATTCATTTTCTAAATTTATTTATCTTAGTCCTTATAGCATATTCATTTTATTTTTCTCCTTGTAATATATAAATAGTTTTCTTTTAGTTTTTACTATTTTTTAATGAACTAATTGATTTAAAATGGATAATATTATAAATATTAGAAACATAAATAGATCATAAAAAGTAAAACAAAATGAAAAAGTACAAAAAACATTTTAAAAGATATTTTACTATGACCAAAATAGAAAAAAGGTATATAGAAACATAGAAATCTCATTCCACAATCATGTTCCAAATGCCTATTTCTGAAAGCACTGTCATAGAAGTTGAAGACTTTTGAACATGTGAGTTACAGCATCACTGAATTCTATACATATTCTGATTAAACGCGATCGATGAAAAAAATAATTAAGAAATAAAATAAAATACTCTAATTTTTATTTATAATTTTTTTTTCTTGAATAATTCTCTTGGTGTTCTTCCGCAATCATTTTAAAAGAATAATTAAAGAATAATTTTGTCTTTATCATTACAAAAATTTAAGACAACAATTAGGTTGTGAAATCTCTTTTAAAAAATAATTATTTGCTTAGATAGTTAGGGTTAAAAAGTCGCATCAAATCCAAACATTATCATTTAAACCACAAAACACGATTGTATTGAGAAATAACTGGGTATATATGTTTCTGCATTTAAAAGCTGAGAACGTTTCTTTCAAGTGCAACATTAACTGGCCTCATATCAAGAACAAAACAACATCAACATTTCATTTCAGCGCATTGGGTACCAATAAGTTTAATTCCTTAATTATTATTTTTTGGGTGTTTTTTGTTTCCCGTTGAGGAAATAAAAGAAGTTCTAGGATTTCAAAATCCAAAGAGTTGAAGGTTGAATGACGAGTTCAAAATCTTTGCTCTTTGGTGGGTTTTTGTAGTGGTTTCTGTTGAGCATAGGTATATTAAATTTTATTTTAATATATTTTAAAATATTAAAATCAGTATTTATTATTGTATTTTGAAAACACAATAAATAAAACAATACATAAAAAAATTCAATATCCAACTGAGAATTCAAATTTTTAGACGTATTTGGTTTTACGTCAGAATGATGGCTAAAATTGATTTTCTAAACATAGAATTAATGTATGTTTGGTTTTCAAATTAATTAAAAGGTAAAAATTTCACATTGAATAAAAAAACTAATTATTATCTCTGTGTTAGTGAATTAATTCAACCAAACACACAATTATTTTAGATGAAAATTAATTCCCTCAGATATATATTAAATGGAAAATTATTTTTTAACAATTATTTTGACAAAGTTGTGACAGTTTGGCTTCAAAAGAAAAATTTGTTAAATTTTTTTTTTGTCAAACTATCATTCTACGTATTAGATGTATTTTAACCATATATTTAGTGTGACATTGATCATCATTTTATATCTGTAACAAGAATTAAACACCTTTCTAGCGTTTTAAAAGTTATTTTCAGTATCTAAAATGTGCATTCAAGAAGCAGCAGAGAACGTAAAGAAACAAATGATCCAAACAGATTTGAGTCGAACACCGAACTATGTTTGTTTTATTCTAAATTTTCGTTGTACATGCAGTTTTACAACACGACAAACACCCAGAAACAACTTTTAACTCGACAAACCTGAACCCGTTGGTTTTTCTGGCATATCCTTGTAATCAGAAACCTCCATAACCATAGGATAAACATCGGTTTCAGGATTATACTGCTGCAACACTAAAACCGAAGACAGAGTGGAGAACTCAGAAGAAGCCAAATAGCTTCCAATGGGACCAAGTTCTGGGCAATCACTTTTCTCTGCCAATGGTGCCACTTGCGGCATTCTACCAACCAAAATAAGATTGCTCCGATTCTTCTCCCTCAACACTGTTTTCAAATCTTCCTTGCTTTCCACCACTCTTTCCTCGTACGTTATCGATTCCGTGTTCTTCGATCTCACACTCACGAACTCCGACCAAAATTTCTCATCCTCTTGCTTATCTTCGTCACTACCAGTGCCCTGAGCCACGTTTATTATCTTCTTGTCCTTGTTCGCTGTTATCCCAACCAATTTCGCACCGAACGCGAATGTTTGCCCAGGTAAAGCTACAAACTTTACAACAGTGAGTGAGATTCCAGGGTGTTCAGCGAGTCTCATTCCGTACGCAAGTGCTTCACGATCGTCTCTTCCTCCAAAGAACCCGACAACAACATCGTACGACACATCACTCGCTTGGACTTGCCTCGTACCTCCGAGTCCACGATCGACCAGAATCCCCACAGAGCAGGGAGCACGGCTGAGCACATGGCCGTTCATTACACGCAGCGAGTTTCCCAGAGACTCCATTGTGCCATCGAAGTGTTGGTGTTTGTGAAAAGGTAGGAGAATGAGTGCCACTCGCTTCTGGTGCGCGCTGGTGCAGATGTCTTCGTGCATGCTGCTGAAGGCGGATATGGCTGTCATGGGGCGGACATTGACGCTGCTTAGATGGCCATAGGCCTGAAATGCAACCACCATTTGGTCTTTGTTGTCGTGCTTTTTGTTCCAGAAGGGCATGCCGTTGTTGCGTGCCGTGTGAACCATTGTTATGGCTGAAGGTCGCTCCGAGAGTTCCATCAAGTGCATGGAATACACGCACAACTTTCCTCGCTTTCTGGTTCCCCGAGATGACTCTATCAGATTGATTAAGGTGGGAATGTTGTAGGTGCTGTGGAAACATGCCAACACTCTTAGCTCTGTGTCTGGATCCTTGCGTTGAACTGTTTTGTGCGTGTAAGGTAATCCCCTTCGAGCTGGTTTATACACTGCCATCACTATTGGGGTTGTGATGAATGTGGTGAACAGTGCCATCAGAACACAGATTGCAAATGTCTGATCATTCAGTACCTGCACATTTTCACAAGAAATAATAATATTTGATCTGGGTATTCGGTGATGTCAAAGTTATAATAATATTTGATCTGAACTACGATGTCTGAACTAAGATGTCAGAATTAGGATGTAAAAATTGATAATGATGTCTGATATGAAGCTATTTGGAATCAGATGAGCAAGATTTTGCTATGTATACCTTGCGATCTTTGCCAATGTTGAGAACAATGAGTTCCACCAAGCCTTTGGTGTTCATGAGAAACCCAAGAGCCAAGGCTTCTCTAAAAGGGACCTTACATAACAGTGACACGACGAATGTGCCACTGATCTTTCCGAAGCAAGCAGTGAAAATAACAAGCACAAGCATACACCAAGAAAGTGTTCCTCTTATGGTTGTAACATCAGTTTTCAAACCACTGGACACAAAATAGAGTGGCAACAACAGACTCATCACAAGGTCCTCTACCTTCTCGATCAGCACCCCAGCAAAAGGACCATCTTTGGGCATGACTATGCCGACAACAAAAGCCCCAAACAGTGCGTGAATTCCAATGGTATCAGTGATGAAGCTGCAAGCCAAGACCAGTGTCAGGGTGATGCATATGTAAATCTCTTGCACTGGTTCACCCTCAAGGGAACGCTTGGCCATCATTGCGAGCAAGGGTTTTATGGCGAAGATAGCAAAGAGGACAAAAGCAGCAGCACAGAGTATGACCCACAAGGAAACAAGAGGCGATGAGTTAGAGCCAGAGAGAGCTATGGCAAGAGCAAGCAGAATCCATGCTGCAACATCGTTCACAGCAGCTGCAGACATTGCTATGCGACCAGCATCAGTTGTGAGGAGTTTGAGCTCGGCGAGGATGCGTGCAAGAACGGGAAATGCAGTGATGGAGAGAGCAACACCCATGAAGATAAGGAACGAGGTTGGATTAGACTTTTTGGATACGGTGGCTCGAAGAGCATAGGAGGTGCCAATGCCAAGAACAAAAGGTAATGTGATTCCTGCAACTGCAATGGCCAAGGCCTTGTGACCAGTTTTTCGTATGGAACGCATGTCAAGCTCAAGCCCCACCAGAAACAAGAAGAAGAGAAGACCCAGATTCGCCACAGTTTCAAGCACAGTTAAGCTTCTCTTAGGGAAAATCGTGTTCAGGAATTTCTCATTCCTCCCAATCGCTGATGGCCCAAGTAATATCCCTCCCTGCATTAACAAGATTCACCAACCCCACGTTAACTTTTTCATGAATCACAACAAAAACAATTCAAACGTCCATGATGGCAATTCATTCCGAGGTTTTAACGAACGAAATCCCATAAAAATCAAACCTTTTTGTTCTAACTAAGCAAGCAAAGAACAGAAAACTTACAATAACCTCTGCAATAACTCTGGGTTGTCTGAGAGGTTTGAGAATGAATGCGAGAAACCTGGTGAAGACAACGACGAGACATATCTGAAGGATGAGAAGGGGAAGCGCATAATCCAAAGGATTTTCGTGTTGGAAGGCACCGTTGGAGGTGGCCTTCATGGGTGGTGGACATGTCGGATTAGGAGTGGCCATTCAGATTTCGGAGTGTGAAATGGAACACAACATTTGATCTGATTAAGAAGATATTCTTAAATTTACATGTGCTGTGTGAGTGAAAGGAAAACTTGGGTATGAAGAAATGAAACACTCTTTTCTAATAATGGTGCGTAGCTGAGGGAATTAAACGTGGAAGAGAATTGGGTGCTGGTGATGAATTGTGAACACATACTAACGCAAATTCTGGTACATGCTAATTGGAAAAGGAAATCAAGCTTCCATCACTTTACTCATTTACCATATTTAGTATCTTCTTTGGCTACTATTTTATGACACAAACCCTATGCATTGTCTTCTAAGGCCAAACTTTTCTTCCATATATTCAATTTTACCAAGTCTTTTACCCATTTTATTTATCAACTTTCAAACATAATCTAATATCTACACAATAATTGGACCAGGGTGGTGTAATTTTTACATCTTTCAACCCAAATCATTTATTTAAAAAAATATATATATCATTAAAAGGTTAAATATGATTTTACCTTCTGAAATTCAACGTGAGATTGGAATTAATCTATGTCTCAAATTTTAATTATTTTCGTTCTAAAACTTAAAAAATAATAAATATATTCCTTTAATCTAATTCAGATAATTCTTTTTAATTATCAAATATGTTTCAAATTAATATTTAAGTTATTTACACCGTTTAACATAATTCAACTCGAATGTTAGTTTTCGGAAGCATTTAACAAATGCAAAAAAATTAATGTTATTCGATTAAAAAAAATTATATCTACTCAATTTAAAATATAGAGATTACACTATATCAAAATTTAAATTATTTGGCGAATTTTAAGTAAAAACATATTTAATCTTTGAATTGTAAAGTAGTGTCATCAATTGATTTTTCCTTATGGAAAAATTTATTGAGCTCTATCTTCATTCTTAAAAAATCTATAAGTTCTGTCTTCATCAAATAAAGACTTTCTTTTCTTTTTTTTTTACTTTATTCTGTTTTGCTGAGAAAAAAATAAGTCAAAGAAATTTTGGATAAGTAAAATACATTCTACGAGAGTCTTGAAAGGTAATAAATCAATAAATTAAATTAAATTAAATCAATTAGTAATTGTTTATCTTCTTTTGTTGTATATATCAACTATGTTGCTTTATATATCTTTCTTTCTTTGCTAACCATTAAATAAAGAAATATGTGAATGAATGAAAGTGATTTGAAGGAAATATTTTTAATTAAGGGTAATAAGTCATGTGCTATGTTTGTATAAAGATGATAATGGAGTTATCCTTTTGTATATCTTCTTATAGTATACTCTTATATTATTTTATATACAAATCTTTTTGTTGATAAAAAAAGGTAATAAGTGAGATTATTTCAATTGAGATCAGCCAACAAAAGTAAAAATAATAAATATCATATATCAATAACATAATTATAATAATTACAACAAATTAATTGAATGCGTGAGAATGTATTTTGAAAAGAAAATTTTGAGGTTCATTTTTTTTTACAGAATCAAACTTGTATCATTTTCACCACAATATAAAAGCTTTATACAAACATGAGACTACTGACACGTGTAGATATTTTTGCTTACTTTTAAAATACGTATATAAAAATAGGTAAAATAGTTATATATAACACAAATAATCGTATTTTTGTGTTATAAGAACATGGTAAACTATAAGAGCATTTTCGAGCAAATATATATTCGATTTGTAAAGGCATGACAACAATATTATGCTTCATTTTTCTAATCAAGTCACATAATTTTTCTATAAAAAAAAATTTTATCATTTCTCAATTAATAAATATTATCCATTTTGTAATAACGTAGACTCCATCACAGTTTTATCCTTAAAAAATCTATCAAAAAGTATAATAAAAAAAAAATATTCAAACTGCGTTTGATCTCGACTCTTAAAAGATACGAGACTTATTAAATGTTCCAGAATACTAATAAATAATCTTTAACGTTCCATATTGTTAAAACTTACAAATTATACGTCAGTGACTACATTTTATTTGAATTACATATAAATATACCATTATAAATTCTTGAATTATTGTTAATAATTATAATATTCATATTAGATCTTAGACTTAATTATATGCTCTGAATTTTTCTGAATAGACTTCTTCATAAAAAAATTTAGAACATTATCAAAGATGAGAATTTCATATTAATTTTGAAGCAACAGACTTTTAGTAATATCCAGGTTGGAAGCATGAAAGTGCTGTAATATGCGCATAATAAAAAAAAAAAGTGCTGAAATATGCATATGATTGATGGCTTGACAGAAAATCAATAAAAAATCTCATGAAATATTATTTCCAATTCTACGAGATTGAAGTGAAATAAAGTGATTTAGATAATTTAAAAATAAAGAAAGAGATATTATTAAGGGACAATAAAATACACTTCATAACAAGCTTAGTTAATTCAGATTTTGGAGTGTGAAAAACACGACATTTGATCTCATTAAGAAGAGCTTTTCAAATAAAATTCTTTTTGTTAATAGTGATACGCAATTAAGGAACACACGGGATGGAGAAAAGTTTTATTATTATTATTTTTTTTTTCAAAAATTGATTCATTTATGTTTTTATCGTCATATCTATAATATATATATATATATATATATATAAGATATATATATTTAAAAGATATAGATGAAATTAATATTACGTTGAGTACGAGAATAGGTATAGAAAGGATATAAGTACGTATTCATTCTCGTTTTTATATATGATTGAAAAAAAAAAATCTAATAAGGTTTGTTTTTATCACATCTAACCCAATAATCCAATAGGTTCATATTATTTAAACTTGTAGTTTAAGACAGTTTAAATATTTGAGATGCATGATAATTAATAATAATTTTATTATTTCATATTGGGATCGGAATAAGGTTAAATATATTTTAAAGTTCTTTACACAAAATTAAAATTTATTTTCTTCAAAATTTTGATATATTTTGGTTGTCAAATTTTAAAAATAAATTAATATAATTATTTTAAGGATTAAATATGTTTTTGGTTCCTTATCTAACAGTGAAGTTTGAAATAAGTCCATTTTAAAATTTTAGACTAATCTAGTCATTTATCTTTCGAAATAGGTGAATTTGGTCTTTTTAATCAAATTTTGTTAAATTTATTTGATATTTCAATCGTGTTTCATAACAGTATTTGACTTAACATTAAAGCAAAAATGTGTCAAACAGTATAAATAACTCAAACACAATCCTAAAATGCATACGAAACATCAAATAAACTTAACAAAATTTGATTAAAAATGAATAAATTTACGTATTTCGAAAGATGAATGACTAAATTGGTTCAAAATTTTGAAATAAACAAATCTCAAAATTTACATAAAGTTAAGAAACCAAAAACATATTTAACACTTATTTTAACACAATTACATTATTTTCTTATTAATACCTTACACAAAATTAAAATTCATCATTTTCTAAAATTTTAATACATTTTAATTCTTCAAACTTTAAAATATATGATTATAGGTTTTTAACTAATTACCATGAATTATTTATTTATGATCCAAAGGTAGATAAACGTAATTGGGTGGTGGTGATGAATTGTAAAGAGAGCAAATTTTGGTACATCACTGTACTCCTTTACCATTTTTAGTATCTTCTTTCTCTACTTTTATGATACAAAGCCTATGTATCCTCTTTCTTAAACCAAACTTTTCTTCCATTTATTCACTTTTTACCAACTTTCAAACATCTACACAATAATTACGCCTAACTCTACTAACTTCATTCTTAAAATATCTTTCATTTTATTATAGATGTAAAATTAATGTTAATTGGTTTTTTTTTTTTTTATGTTCCAAGAAGACTTTTTTTTTTCTTTTGTATTTTATTCTGTTAAGAAAAAATAAGTCAAAGGAAATTTTCGATAGGCTAACACATTAAACTTTAATATACTATTAGTTTAAATTAAATTAAATTAATTGTTTATCTTATTTTGTTATATCAACCATGTTGCTTTATATATATTTCCTTTTTTTTTCTGGTAACCATTAAATCAAGAAATATGTGGATGAATGAGAGTGATTTGAAGGAAATATTTAATTAAATGCAATAAGTCATGTACTATGTTTGTATGAAGGCCAATAACACAATTAATATAATTATAAAAAATAATTGAATGGGTTAGAATGTCCTTTGAAAAGAAAAAAAGTGAGCTTCATTCCTTCTCACACAATCAAACTTAAATAAAAGGTTTATATAAACATGGATACTAATGCATGTAGATGCTTTTGATAGAGAATAAACAACTTTGTACCCTTTTAAACTCAACTTTAGGAATTGTATTTAATTTTTTTTTTTTTTTGCATTTATAAGAATTATTTCAAATCCAAATAGTCACTTATATAATAGATATTTTTTATTATGGTTAAAACAGATTTTTTTTAATGTTGATTCTAATATATAGACGATATAAAAAAATTATTTTTTTACAACAAAATTATTTTTTATAATATATATATATATATATATATATATATATATATATATAAGTAAAACTCATAAATTCTATGTCATTAAATACATTTTATTTAAATTACACATAAATTAACCATTATAAGTTCTTATAAATAATATAATAGTTATATCAAATTTTAGACTTAATTATGTTCTCTTGATTTATCAGAATAGACTTCTTCACAAAAGCTTTTAGAAAACAAATATTAAATGAACAAAATTAAATTACGTTTTGCATAGATTAAAATTATTTTTGTCACAAATTAAAAATAAAATTTTGAAAAAATTATAAAACTTTTACACTAGCTATTCTATAAAATAATTTTAATTTATAGAAAACTACCTTATTTGTTTTTCCAAAAATACTTATAGAATAAATAAATTTTATCTGTAATAAATTATCAAAAAAAATAAAATTCGTTTCTAACGTTTGTATGACTGATATAATTTGATTTCGATTTTTTTCTCAAGAGAGTTTAGATAACAGGGACAAAAAGTGGGTGATAATAATTTCATATTTAATTTGAAGCAAACCCATTTTAAATAATATTCAGGTTGGAAGCACAAATTGCTGTAATATGCCAGAATAAAAAAGTACTAAAATATATCCTATAATTGATTGTTTGACAGCAAAATCAATAAAAAAATCTCATATAGAATATAATTCCCAGTTCTACGATATAGAAGTGAAATAAAGTGATTTATATAATTTTCTTTAAAAAATTAATAAAAACGAACGTGATATTATTAAGGGAAAATAAAATAAACTTCATAAGTTTTCAAGAAAGGAAAACACGACCAAGAACGTGTTTAGTTAGGTGAACAAGACTGTTTTGTGTAATAGTATTTAGTATTTAGTAATTACTTCGAAATAATTTATTTGAAGAGCTCATAAATTTTAAATTAGTTTAACTAGTTTGTAATTTCTTATTATCTCTTATATGTTAATGTTTTTCTATTTTTATCAGTTTTTTTTTTATTATTACATATTTCAATCTTAAAATATAATTTATTATTATATTGTTTTTTATATTTTTAATTAATTTTCATTTCTTAACTTTAAATTAAGAAAAACAATATTATAAATAAAAATAAAAATTGTCGCTATGTAAAACTTTCGATAATACAATTGCAAAAGAAAAATCAATTCAATAATTTAAATTAATGAAAAAACTAAAATTTGAAAAGTAAATAAAAATTAAGATTAATTAATACTCGTTAAATCAACTATATATATATATATATATATATATATATATATATATTCAAAAATATTAAAAATTTTAATTCAATTTTAAGAAACTCTAATTAAAATTATTTACACAGTAATTAAAACTTATATAAATAATTTATCCATTCAAAACTTGTAAATACATGATAGATAAATTATATTATAACTTCCATTTTTCAATTTTTATTTCTTTATGTGTTTTAGTGTGAATTAATTAATTTTTTAATAAAAAAATAATATTAATCAATAATTTATACTAAATTACGTAAAAAAAATAAAAAAAAATAAAAAATAAGTGATAATATTCTCTTTTACATTATAAAGTGCAATAATATAACATAAAATTTCTCAAAATTATAAATTTAAGTAAGGCACGTGTCGACAGCTAAATGTATTTTCGAAAAAAAAAAAAAAACTTATCCCGTTTGGCCTGCAATTATTGCCTAACAAGAAAAAAAGAAGCGTGGCGTTAAAATCAAATAATGGCATCAAAAACCCAAACATTGTGCGAGATTCCAAGCCTCCACGCTTTGTCTTCATCACACACACAGAATCTTTAAAATTGGAAAATCAAATCGAAAAGATTGAAGAAGAAGATGTTTGGAGAACTTGAGCATGAGCTGGAACTGCACGTGCCTGCGAGTGAGGCATGGGATCTGTTTGGTACCCTTCGAATTGGGCAATTAGTTGCAAAAGAACTTCCACACCTCTTTCAAAGTGTGGAGCTTACAGAAGGAGATGGTGGGGTTGGCACTGTCCTCAAATTAACTTTTGCACCAGGTCATTCACTCCTATCTTTCTTTATTCTCATCGTCTCCTTCCATTTCTTAATTTATGTTTATGCATTGAAAATCCCAAAACATATGTTTAATACATTATTCGACCGTGACTCGGTTCATCCGGTCTCCGACACAGGATAATTACTGAATCGAACTTATGATCTAAGTTCTGATACTAATTGTTGGATTAAACGTTTATTATTTGATCAAAAGCTATAGCTATTAGCTAGGACGTAACTCTGTTTATTATTTGATCAAAAGCTATAGCTATTAACTACGACGTAACTCTTTTTACTTGAGAGCGTATAAGTCCAAGTACCAGCTTACCACTTGGCCAAAAGCTATAACTATTAGTCAGGACGCAACTCTTTCTACTTAAGAGCGTATGAGTCCAAACACTATTTCTACTCCGTCACGAAACAATTGTTGTCACCCGCAACACTCACTCATGTAATGTAAAATAATTTAGAGTTTTATATTGATTAAAATGATAAAGTTAAACGGCATAATAAATCTATTATTTTAAGAATTTGATTAAAATTGGTTTGAATTCTTTATATTGGATTTGGTTCAAAGTCACATGTATGTAACTAGTATCTTCTTGACGAAGGCTAGTATGAAATAAAGCCATGAATGTGTGAGTGATTTTGTTGTTTTTGAAGTTTGAACATAGGTGTGCCTGGGCCAAGGGGGTACAAAGAGAAATTCACGAAGATTGATAACGAGAATCGCATAAAGGAAGCAGAGGTGGTTGAAGGAGGGTACTTGGAATTAGGGTTTACTCTATTTAGGGTGCGTTTTGAAGTGAAAGAGAAAGGTGAAGATTCAAGCATAATAAAATCTATTATCGAGTATGAATTGAAGGAAGAGAATGCCTCCAATGCCTCACTTGTCTCTATTCAGCCACTCGCAACCATTGCTGAACTTGCCAACACTTACCTCAACAAAAACAAACCTTCCAAACAACCAAATTAGAGTCATCATCATCATCATTTCTTTCCAAAAATAATTGTCACTGAAAATGAAGCTCAATCTTGTGACCTTGCTTAGTTCATCAATAAAACTACCAAAATTTGCATTCTGATTCATCTCTTCATATCATGGTGTGTTTATGTTTAGATCAGAAATTTATTATCTAAAATGAGAACCGGTTATTTTTACTGTAGACTTATATAAGTGAATATAAATCTTATTTTAAAATGTTTTTTTAATTTGAATTAAATTTAAAATATATTTGAGTTGTTTGAAATATATTATAATGATATTTGTTATTTTTTGAATTTATTATGATTTTAGAATATTTAAGTTTTTTGGATCTATAATATTATTTGTTATAAAATTGTTATTGAATTATCTATTATTATATATATGACTTCACATAAACAAAAATTGATTTTATAAAATTAAGTTAAATTTAAAGTCGAGACGTTAATGATTTATCTATCTCGTCCTTTTCCTCTGTTTTTATGCTATCTTCCGCTGAATTTAAAATATATAAGTTGAAATACTAAAAAAAGTTTAATATATTTCAAAAAACTAAAATTAATATACATTAAAAGACAAAGGATATCATCATCATAAAAAATTCAACAACAAAAAAATTCTAAATCCAAATTCCTCTTGGTTTCTTCACTTTTTTTAATATTTTTTCTTCCGTTGTATCTTATCTACGTAAACTACTTTAGTACTTGACAAACTCCTATTCATTTGCCAATTGGTGATGTATTAAACATTTATCATGTGTAGTCTTTTCAACAACTTGGTGGGAAAATAATCAATTTAACCCTTATTATTTATTTGGATTAGGAGGTGAAAACCAAAGAATGAAAGAAAAAAATAAAAAATAAAAAATAAAAATAAAGAGGGATATGATATTATTTGAATTTAGTAAAAATATGTCATAAATCAGTGAAAAGTTTTTAAGTTGGTAAAAAGTGTATAAATTAATTTGTAGGTTTTCATTTTTGTAATTACAAATATGCCATTCTATTATGTATTGGAAAATAAACTTAAAAAGTTGATGTGTCCTTTATGGCTGATTCCTTTTGTAAAAGCAAACAATGACATAGAGTTGAAAGAAAATGTTCACAACCAATGACAAATCTTCAAAATCTATTTTAAAAATGTCAAAATGAATTTACCAAAATTTTAAAAGTATCAAATATATAAATATTTTAAAATTTAAAAAATTATTTTTTATTCATGTATTGATTTATAGATCGATCTAGCTTATGAACTTGTGCACATACTTAACTAAAACATTTAAAAAAAAAACAAGTTCAGAAAAGATTAAAAAACAAATGAAGATATGTAATGAACACAATTTCTCAGTTCACTTCTAAATGTTCCTATAATAACTTAACAATTTCTTTGTTTATTCAACAATCAATCAATCTCGTAAAGACATGCTTAAATGACTCTCATACCATAAAAAATACTTCAAACTAATTTAACTTTACAGAATCACTTTATAAAATAACATTTAGACTCAATTATATATTATTAATTCATTCTTATCTATAATTTGATATGAGATTTTCGGTATAATCCAACATCTTATTATGTTTAAGAATATTTTAATATTATTTATGTTAACATCACATAATTTTATTATAATTATATTATTACTATTTTACTAGTATATTAATATATTATATATTAGGTATAAATACAAACATAATTAAATAAAATAATTAATAAATTTAATTTTTGTATTGTATAAAGTAATCCGTTTTAGCGTATTATTTAAAATATAACATTTTATTTATTAAGATTTGACATTAATTTTTTATTTTTATTTTAATTTTATTTTAACTAATTTATATTCAAAAAATTACCTTTACATCAATATTTTAAAAAATTATAAATTATTTTTAAATATGTATTAAACTAATTTATTCTATTTCATTAATTAAATCACTTATAAACTTTCAATTACAGTTTCTTTTTTATTTTCACTTATTTCTCTTAATTTAAACAATTTTTTTTCCTTTTTGACTTTCTCTTATCTAACCAAAACATAAAAAGTCAAATGGGCATGTAAGACTATGAAATAAATTAAATGTAGGAATAAAAGACACCTTTTTGAAATAAATATTTAGAAATTAACCTAATAAACCTTCAACTTCATAAATCAATGTAGCCATTAACTCCATGTAAATCTTTTTGTTTGACAAATTGTTCCTATTACCTACCAACTCTTACCACAATCAAGCTTATGACGGGTCCAAGATTTTGTTAGGCTAATAAGTTAAACAACTAAACCACAACCAATCTCTTCTACTAATCTTAATACGTTAATCCATTTATTTTCCCTAACCAAAAATTATCACATATTTTAAAATATTAAATATATTCATAGTCTCCAAATTTGAAAATGAGCGTTTATATCATAAATTTTATGATTAAATATGTTTTTTGTCTGTTAACTTTTAATAAAAATTGAAATTAGTTTCCGTTAAACACTTTAAACCAATTTAGTCTTCCATTTTTAAAAATTATATTGTACTTTTAACCAAATTTTGTTAAATTTAGTTGACGTTTTAAACGCATTTTATGATAGTATTTGAGTTGTTTACATCTTCAACTCATTCTTGTTTCAACTCATTAACATTGAAACGAATGAGTTGAAAGATGTAAACAATTCAAATACTATCATGAAATGCGTTTAAAAATGTTAAATAAACTTAACAAAATTAGGTTAAAAGTACTAAACACGCATATTTATAAAATTGGAGAATTAAATTAGTCCAAAGTTTCGAAGATAGACTATTTTCAATTTTTACTTAAAGTTAAGAGACAAAAAATATATTTAAAAATAATGGATATAATTTCTCATTATAAAAATATTTTTAATCCTAAATTTTAATATATTTTATTCTAATTCTAAAATTAAAAATATATTTAATTATATTTTAAATTCAACTGAATAAATATATATGTGGCAGACACATAAAGAGAGAAATCAAGTTGAACAAGTAACAAATATGTTTGTCAATGTTGTTGTGAAGTTTTCCATTTAGAAAAAAGGATTAATTAGTTACTTGAATGAGATAAAATATTAGTAAAGATTAAAAACAAAAACTAGGTAGCTTGTAACCATAGATAATGAGGTAATGTTGCAGAAAATTCTCCGGCAAACTCCACCATCCATTTAACCCACCAAATTGACTATTATAACTATGATGTCACTTTTCTCTGTTCCTCAGATATCATAAACCACTGTACAATGTCTCTAGAACAAAAAATAATACAACTACATCTTATGATTCAATTCTTTCACCATCCACTTGTTTTTATTTTTTCTAAAATTCATTTTAAAATCTTACATCTATCTTTGAACTAATTTCAATTACAATTTTTATATTCAAGACAATCTAATTATTACTAAAAAATATGTATACCATCACATTTTGTTATTTGTGTTTAAACAATAGAGGTTGGTTCAACATCTTAATATTATATTATATATGATATATTGTGAGATTTGGAGTTTTCAATTCCACATTATTTTAGTAACATACCTTGATAAATTAAAGGATTGGACTTCTCAGTTTAAATAATTAAGCAACATTTTTATTAAATGGTTTGACTTGTGTATCTTAACCACGTTTTGATATTAGTTAATTAAATTTTTAGAAACATTATGAATATAAAGTATATTACATGAAATCATTCTTGTTAAATAATTGATTATGAATACATATGAAAGAAGATCCTTAGTTTGTTGTGGGGTTTTTTCGTTCACCTTCTAAAATATTATATAGTAGAGAATGCATAATTAATTAATAAAATAAAATAGTAATAATAATTTCTTAACCACAACACAATGTCAAAGAAATGTATAAAATTACAAATACTTGTAAAAAGCGGTTGTTTTATAATTATATCCATTAGTAATAGTATGTATAAACCATTTTTTTTTTATAAATTGTTCAATAATTATATCCATTAATAACTGTATTTACCCTCTTTTTATAATTTTATATTTTTCTTAAATTTTTATTTCTAAAATATCTAATATTGTATTTTTCTCCCCACGTCTATCTCATAAACTTCTTTTGTATTTTTTTAACTTTTAAGCTTACTATTAATTTCTCGTTTCTTTCAATACGTTAGTCTTTGGTTTCTTAAAAAATGCATTGAATATTCGAAGTGGTCAAATAAGTCAGAGGATTAGATCATTCTTTAAAAGGAGTAGAGGTTTTCTTTGACAACTATTATTTACATTCTTAAATGACTTTAAAATTAAAATATAAAAAATATAAAAAATTCTTATAAATATAAATTATAAGGTAAATTGTTCATTTAACTCAACAAATACTTATATATTTCGTTTTATTATAATACAAAAAATCACAATCTTATTGCAACAATGTGTCATACTTGTTATAATAAACCTACTAGATAGATTTCTTTTGGTAAATGCATACATAGTAGATGTTTGTTAACTGAGCAATTATTTTACACTCAATTATATGAATTTCATGGAAACGTTTTTTCAATTGAAATTTGAAAAATATTTTTGTTAATTATTCCAACTCAGTTTGTACATGAAATATGATATTTATTAGTTACTTGCTCCAATTATTTATGATGAATTGTTTCCCATGAGGGAGTAAGTTTTTTCAATGCTCAAAAACCGGATTCAATTATAAAAAATCATTGTTTGGTAAACGGAAGATGAACTGTTGCAATGGTGCCAAAATTTCTGTTGCATATATATAACTTTAGTTTCAATATAAAATCAAAAAGTTTAAACCAACTAAGCCTTTAAAAAAATAGAATGGTGCCAAAACTTGTGTTGCGTTATGATTTTGATGATTCAGATTGAGAAACATTTTGGTATTACAGATGAAAAAACGAGGACTTTGACGTTGTTCGTATTCGGATAATTTTATACAACATTAAACAGGAAATTAAGTACGAAATGGAAATTTAGTCAATGTTATAGTTCTAACTTTAAGAATTGTTGTGAATGTTTATAAAGAGTTGCAATTGAGTACGCCATAATAAAGCATTCTTAAGTTTTTTGTTATTCTCACTTACCTAATCTTAAAAAAATTATGAAGTAAAATATATTACTGTTAGAAAAATAACTTTAAGTCTAATTTATCTCTTAACGTTTAGTTTCATGTTCGATTTGTATATATTTCGGTACGATAGTAATGTATTGAAAGTCACACATCAATATAAGTAGGACAATAATATTATGACTCTCATTTTTTGACATGATTTAGTGTAAATTATTGATTAATGTACTACTATCTTTTCGTTGGAAAGAATCAATAGTTCACACTAAACCATCTCAGAAAGTAAAAGATGAGAATCAAAACATGAGTTAAAGTGTAATTTTTTATACAAATAAACTTAAATCAAAAGTTGAGTTAAATTTAAAGTCTACTTCTATTAGAGAGAAAAAAAATTCACTATTTACTTATATGCATGTTTTCTAATTAGGAGTTGACTGTGCAGTGATTATGATTATTGCTAAGAAAATTGTGGTGGAATGAACACACGTACGCAATCTTCACTGCTTTCATTGTTACCTAATAACATTGAATAATTAGCACTATAGCTTCTATCATATGCTTCTCTTTCAATCAATTTCATCCATTTAAGACACACACTTTACTTTTCATTTTTCATTCCCATTCACAACAATTTTATTAAATATAAAAATTATAAATTAATTTGAGTCATGCATATATAAATAGTGAAGGTTAATAAGTTAGTCAGTAGTTACATAATTATTTTAAAAAAAAATCTTGTGTATTTTTCTTTTGAAATAATTCAATTATAAGGTAATAATTTAATTTCATAATTATTATTTCTTACGATTAATTAACGTGTTAGGCATTGTTAGGTAAAATTGATGGCTTAGACATATAAGAAAATTAAATCTTTAATACAAATACTGCTTGTGGCTATATATTAATAGAATATAATGCATTAATATAACTATTTCACTAGTTAGTAAATTATTAATATATGTTATTGCACCGCTAATATGGTTTCGATTCTGACCCAACTTTTTGAAGTATTATCTGCGTCTGAGTTTCGTCACAGTTTTGTTCTTAAAAAATGTCTTGGAAAGTAGAAAGAAATAAGAATATTCGGAAGGTGAAAAGAAATAAGTGTATCTAAATTTCGTTACGTGATTCACAAAAGCATTAAGTTAAACAAAGATTTCACTAATATAGTTTGATGTTTTTTTCAAATAAAAAATTTAACAATCCTAACGTTTTATAGATTTGTTTTTTGGTTTTATACATTATTGTTGTTTTACATCGACACGAAATTACAAATTCGTTAGGGCTTTGTTGGGGTCCGAGAGAAGAACTGCATATAATTAATTAGCGTACAAAATGAAACGAAGGAAGTAATCTGAATACATAGATGGTCGATGTTTTCAGAGCGAGGTTTCTTTTGAATATGGGACATGAAAAGTGAGGTTGAAAGTTGCTGAGATGCTGACACGTGGTTACCTACCCTCGTTGGTAGTTTAAGTTTGTTGCTTCCCTTGTTGGTGCAAAGTATATGGAGAAGGTGTCCATTCTCATACGTATGTGCCACATTCTGCCTTGTTCTTGTTGGACAAGCCAATCTCACGTTGAAAATCTGCATGTTTTATCCCTTTATTCCTTCTATTTTTTTTTGGATATTCAGACGATTAAATTTTGATAATTTTTTTTATCATTTAATAAATCTTATTAAAATAAAATAGTTTTAAAAAAAATTAACTTTTATATTTCTAAAATAAAAATAAATAAATAATAACAAAAGTTAACTTTTATAATTACAGAACAAAGAAAAAATAAATAATAATGAAAAATAATGTAAAATGATAATAAAAAAAGTATGGTATCAAAATATCAATATTTAGTTAAAATATAAAAAATTAAGAAAATAAAAAAAATAAAAATCAATTAAAAAATTTCATCTCAAATTTTTGTGGAACAAAGTTGTCGAGATTTAATCATTAAAAAATCATTTTATTTTCTTCCCTTAATTTAACGTTTTGAGTCAAACTTCACACCTGACGTGGCTACTCTCATGCATATGCTCCTCAAAGTAATTAAGGGAAAGACAAACTAAAGGAAAGAAGAACATGCTACATATTAATGAAGTTTTTGGGCAATAATAAATGCGTACCCTATTATGTTTTCCTCCATTTTTGAAAAATTTAATAATAATAACTGATATAAATATGAAACTCTCCTTTTCAGTTAGATTGCTGATGCAAATTATCAGTTTTTAATTAAGATGGAAGAAAAAACTAAATTTGGGTCGTCAAAGGAAAAGCCTTTGCATAAACTGTTTGATAAAAAAATTAAAATTTATGACTTATGTTTTCGTCTACCCTTTGAAATTAAACACTACAATTCGATGCTCTCATTCAGGGTCGTTATCTTATCTTTGTTTATGTACAACATGGGACAAACTTGTAAATTTCTATCATAACATAGTAAACAAGCTTTGAAACATGTTCTATATATATATAGATAGCAATCATCTCTCTGGTAAATATCAACCTTCCAAGAGTATACTGTATACTTTCATTACTAGATCCAACAAGGTTTGAATTTTTTTGTTCTCATTTGAAGGAAACTAACACAGAAGGAAATGAATTCTTACAATGTTTTGTTTTATTGTCAGCATTTTTATGCAGTGTGATGATGGGAAGAGCACCATGCAGTGATGAAAGTGGTTTGAAGAAGGGTCCTTGGACCCCAGAAGAGGATAATATATTGGTGGATTTCATTCAGAAACATGGGCATGGAAGTTGGAGAGCACTTCCAAAACTTGCAGGATTGAACAGGTGTGGGAAAAGTTGCAGGCTAAGATGGACAAACTACTTGAGACCTGATATCAAAAGAGGAAAGTTCTCTGAGGAAGAACAGCAACTCATCATCAATTTGCATGCAGTTCTTGGCAACAAGTAAATCACTATTCATTTAGTCCCATTTGATGCATAATCAGAATGAAAAACATGATGTAACTGTGTTTACTTTTTCATTTTTTTTTATGTGTGTGTGCATTATTTCAATGATTAGGTGGTCAGCTATAGCAGGTCATTTACCAGGTAGGACTGATAATGAAATCAAGAATTTCTGGAACACTCATTTGAAGAAAAAGCTTCTGCAAATGGGGTTGGATCCAGTCACTCATCAACCAAGATCAGATCATCTTAATCTTCTATCAAGTCTTCAACAGTTGCTGACTGCTACAAACATTTTCACAAACACCTTGGAGACTAATGCTCTAAGGCTGCAATCAGATGCCACAGAACTAGCCAAACTCCAATTGCTGCATAACATGCTTCAAGTCCTTGCTCCTGCTTCAAACTTGGACCTTCTCAATCCTTTTGGATCATCCCTGCCAGATGAAGTTTTGGGATTGGATCAGTGCAGCAAGCTCCAAAACATTTACAATAGTTGTTCAACTGGGTTTCTTTCTCAGAATCAGTTTCAAAACTTTGAAGGTCTTCCTCAGCAGCAATCTCTACCAACTGAGTATAATAACCCGATGAATAATGGAGGAAGCAACAGAAGAAGTTGCATGAAATCTGAAAAGGTTGATGAACAACTTTGTTCGTTTTCAACACCTTTAGATTCTCTTCCAAATCTGGTTTCAGCCTCACCCGAATGTTCAACTGTTAAACAAATGGAGAACATGGTAACCCCAAATGAATTTTCTGACCCTTCTTCCACTTCAACCACCTTTGAAATGTGGGGAGATTTCATCAATGAGGAAGTAACTGATGCTTTTTGGAAAGATCTCATAGAGTAAGTAACTTTTGTGTCACGATTACTATTTTTTTAGCTCCACTTGTGCTTATTTTATTTTCTCTTCTAAATTTATCTATAATATACTGATTTTTCCATACCTATTTTTCAGCCAAGATTGCAACCAGTAGCACCCACCTGCGATAATAGGAATTATCATTCAACACATGGTGTTCATTTAGAAATAGTTGTTTGGTTCCTATGAAATGGAAGATGGATTCATCTTCATACAAGGTTCCATTTTATCGTAGATAGGTTCATGCAGCATGCAGATTGTAATTTATTTTGTAGTATAAATAAATAAATAAATATATATATATATATATATATATATATATATATATATTCTTGAACAATATTTGTGATGAATGGAAGAGTACTTATGCTATGAATGGTTGAAAATTGAACAAATTCAAAGTCAGAAATAAGGGTGGCAGATTGGTGTTTATGACGTCAGACATCAACTTTTTCTTAAAGTATCGTCTATTTTTATGATTATATTATTATGTTTATGAGTTATGCTGTGTTTTTACAATACTATATATCAAAGAATTATATACTTTGAACAAAAAAATTAATATTTAAGTGTTAAAATAAGTATTTTACTTAATTTTGTAAGTCTGTCCATTTCTTATATTAATATTTTTAAAAAATAGTTCACTATAATTTTTGCATACGTAAACTTAATCTTCTTTGAATCTTTAATTAAGTTTTGCTCTATGTCATCTAATTTCACTAAATAATAATAATTATAGCTAATTCTTTAATTCAATAACTAATTCAAAGAAAAAAAAATCAATAATTCCACACGTCAAGTTTTCATAAGACATTATATTTTTAAGAAATTATTAACTTTCATATAATATTCCTGAAACAGGAAAAAAATGCTAATATTTATCGATGAAAATTTTAACAACAAAGAAGGAAAGATAAAAATAAAAACCAAATCACAATATTTAAATATTGACAAAAAAACATATCAATAAATAATTATTGGTAATTATTAACAAATTTTTTATCATTGATAAATATGTTATTTTAGTCGAATAAATATCATGGAAATACCATGGAAAGTTGTAGGGTTGAGGTAGAATTTAAAGACTTTTTTGGTAAAGGAAGAGAGGAGAGAGAAATTAATAAACTATAACTATTAAAAGAAAATAAATACACAAATTAAAGTTTTCTCTACTTTAAACTCAAGTTGAAGTCCAAGAGTTAATAAACTTTTACCTCATGGTAATTTGGTAAGTGTCATATCACAAAAATTTGAAGAATAAATTAATGATGTTGACTCAACTTTTAATTATGATTAATCAAACTTAACCTTAATAAGTGTCTTATCTAGTTTTTAGTAAGTTTTATTAAATTAAGTGTTAGAAAACTTTTAGACTCCAACTGGTAGGTCAATTTAATAATATTTAGTAAAAATTAAACGATTAACCAAAATTCAATTTTCTAATGTTTTTGCAAATGAATTTTATGTTATTTTTTATGCTCTTATGTTGTTTTTCATTAATTAATATCGGTTACAAGTGCTTGAGTTAAAACTAAGTTTTTTATACCCTTTACTCCAAGGAGCTTATCAAAGTCAAATTTTTTGATTTTGTAAATAAAATTTTAAATTTTGAGTTTTTTTGTTGTTAAAAATTTAATATCTATACTATAAATATTCTAATTTGGTATGGATTTTTTTATTCACTTCATAGTTTTTATTTAAACAATTGCTTTATATGATTTTCATTAAGAACGTGTAAAGAATACTTTAATAAATTGAGTATTGATTTTGAAACCTTTATTTCTTTTTTCTTTTGTATTTTAATTAGAGAAGTGATATATGTGTACTTCTTTGCATTTTCTTATTTATCTGAAAAAATATTTCAGAATAAGAAATGAGTTTCTTTCTCTTTTATCAAATAATGTTAGTTGTTAGTAAAGAAACTCACAACTTCTCTTCTTTTTTTTTAAATTTATCAAATTAAGATTGCATTCCCAATATATTATTTGCTTTAGAATATTTGAGTTTTGTTACGGGTTTGTCTTTCAAAGGTATCTCGAAAGTTTAAGAGAGATAGAAATATTTAAACTTCGAATAATTAAACTTCACTTGATCTCGACTTCTTAGAGATGTGAAACTTATCGGTGTACCGGAACAAAATTTATTAATAGAAGAAGTTGAACTTATAATCTTTTACCACTAAGTCAAATTTTTTGAAGAAAAAAACTAACTACAATTTCAATGTATGGGAAAGAGATGGAAATAGCATAAAAAAAGAATGAAATATCAAACTTTGATTTGAATCTGGGATGATGATGTAAAAATACAATCCAGCTTGCCACTCCTTTCATGAAATCTAGATAGGAGGGCAAGGGAGGAACAGAGGAGAAGGGAGTGTGCATAACATACAATTTCTCACTAACATGGACAGAACCACAATCCAAAAGAGGAAATAGCGAAAAATCCTAAACAATATTACAAGCCTCGTGATCCAATAAAAAATCTATTCTGAGAAGCAAAAATCATACAAACATGATCAAACAACTGAATGTTCAATGTACCTCCCATGCCACAGTTCAATACTGTTCTATTTCTGGTTCCCACCACCACCCTTTTTCTTTAGCAGGCTCCCAAACTTGCCAAGTAAAGGCTTTTTCTTCTTCTTCAATTGTTGTTGCTGTTGTTGTTGTTTTGGTGGTGGACTCCCACCACCTTCATCAATGTTCTCTGTCACTGCATTTCCATTTATCTTATCAAAACTCTCACCACCTTCTTCTACCTTTGACTCAACTTCCTCTTCAAATGATTCTGGTTCTGCTTCTCTCTCTGGAGAGAACTCCTTTTTCTCTATTTTGCAGCTCTCCCACATTTTAAATTCAACTTCTACTGAATCCTCCTTTTCTTTCCTCTCATCTTCTTCTTCTTCCTTCAGTTTTTCACTCACTTCCTCAGGTTTCGGAGATGCAATATTTTCAGCCTTGTCGATGCTTTCTTCTGGTATGTTTTGTTTCAGTTCCTTTTGATTCTCTGAGAGAATGCTTTCTACCTTTGAAATCTCCTCTCCTACATGTCCATTCTCTTCGGAAAATTCAACTACTTTGGGAAGCAAATCATAGTCTTTTTCACTGTCACTAACATCCCCATTTTCCTCTGTGTGGTTTATGGTTGTAGCTTCTTCCAACAACTTAGATAACTCCTCCACTTTCTTGATAGATTCAGATTCCCTTACCCGAAGTTCATCATTTTCTTCAAACATACTCTGCAACTCATTTTCTTTATCCAATAAATTCTCCTTCAATTTCATGTTCTCAGCCGTCGCTTCCTTCAGAGCTTCCTGCAGTTGAATTGCCTCAGTCTCAACTTCCTTCAGATTTTCCTTCAACTGAGCTTCTTCCTCCCTGTTGATATTAGCTTCTTCCTCGGTTTCTTTAAGCAGATAAAGCAATCTTTTTATTTCTTTTTCCAGAGATACCTTCTCTTCTTCATTTTTCTTTATGCAGCTTACTAGATGATGCTCTCTCTGCTCCCACTCAACCTTGGAGTTCTCAAACACACTCTTGGAATTTTCAATGCTGCATACAAGAACATCGATCTCGTGCCGTGCCTCATCAAGCATGGACTCGTATTTTTCATTAGTGGCTTTTAATACTAACTTCAAATCTTCAATCTGAGCCTCATAGCTTTCACGTTCAGCTTGGATGTTTAGTAGATTTTCCTTGGCTTCTCTGGCTTCTGCAGATACTTCATGTAATGCGGAAGCTAAGCTTTCCATTGCCTTTTTACTCTTTTCTTCTTCATCCCTAGAATTTTCCAGTTCACTGATGAGTTTGTTTTTCTCTTCTAATAAGCTCTGCACACTAGAAGCAGCAAGTTTTTCATCGTCCAAAGCCTGAGCTTTCTCTTCCTTAACCTTCTCAATTTCAGATTTCAGAGCCTCAACTTCCTTTGATTTCTCAACACTTTCTTCCTTGGCCGTACGAAGTTGGCGTTCTGAATCCTCAACATCAGTTCTCTGTCTCCCAATTGTCATTTCTAATAACCCCACCTTCTCTTTAAGAGTAGTAACTTCAGATTCGGCTTCGTGCAACAAATCATTGCTTCCTTCTAGCTGTTTCATCACGGATTCCAAAGACTCTGATGCAGATTTCTCCAGTCTGTTTGCTTCTTCAATTCTCATTTCCAGTTCCTCAACCTTCTTATGCCACTCCTCTAGCAGGCTTCGGCAATAAGATTCAGCCATTTTTGAAGCTTCAAGCTCCACATTAAGCTGTTCAATAAAACTTTCTTTCTCTGACAACTTATCAGCGTAACCCTTTGCTTTTTCAAGTTCTTCATTGAGAGCCTCTATCTCGGCTTTCAGTTTCGATATAACCTGATTCTCACCAGCTTGTGTTTCCAGTTTTGCATCCAGTAAGGCCTTCAATCGCAACAATTCAGCTGATAAAAACTCTGCTTTCTCTGCCTGAATCTCGGCAATTTTAGTTGCATCATCGGCATGATTCAATGCCTGGTTCTTTGCATCACAAGTCATGGCAAGTTCGTGTTTAACCCGCTGAAGCTCCTGCGTGGTGGAGAGAAGAGCAGCCATATCCAAAGCATGTTGGTTCCTTACACTTTCAATCTCGTTCTTCCATTCTTCTTCCTTCTTCTTCACAGTTTCAATACCAGCCTGCTCCAATTCCACAGCTCGGAACCTCTCAATCTCAGAATTCTCCTCTGCACGTTTTTGAGCCACCAATGCTTCCCTGAGTTTGCCATTTGCTTCCTCAGCCACTCTCTGTGCTTCTTTCAACTCATCAATTGCTTTTAGCTTCTCCTTCTCAGCCAGAATGAGAAGCTCCTTTGCTTTCTTTAGGTCTTCCTGAGCAAGATTCAACTGGTTCTGCAACTCTGAACCCTTTGCAGCTCTAGGGGGTTGCTTCTGACAAACCAAGAATACACAGGCACAAATCAAAATCCAGATACTCTTAAAAGGAAAGCTAGATTATATAAAATATTTTTCTGAACCAATTTTAAGGAATCATGCAAGAAACATCTCAGCATTTTCCAACAAAAAACAAGGCAAAGCCATGTATTAATGTCAACAATTTAGTAATACAGAAAATTATGACCGAAATCTCAAAGAAAGAGAGGAACATAAGTGCAATCTGTAAGTTACATCAGGTGGTGTGGCGGAAGGTCTTGGTGATTTGCGCTCAATCGTTGGCTTTGAATTAACAGATCGTGGAGATCGTTCCACAGAAAGTCGCGAATTTTGCAAAGGGGATTGTGACTCGGATTCTGATTTGGACACTACTTTGCTACCTTTACTGATTCTAGTAGTCACCATTGATCCCTTGCTGGGATTTTCAGATAGATTGGGTCTGCAAATTCATAATGAAAACAAACACCAGGTCAATAATGCTTTTAACAGAACACACAGTACAAGATTAAATAAGCAAAATGATGCGATGAATCCAAATAGATGGATCTAACTATCTACGACACTATAAAGCAACTCTTACCCCAAATTGAGCATCAATAATCATTACCAACCCAAACAAAAATTAGGTCGAGAACAGCAGATAAAGACACAAACAGTGATGTACAATAACCCTGAACCAACACAATTACACAAAATGAAGCCAAAACAAGCAGCAACTACGAAAAAGAAGTGAAACCCAACTTCGAACTGCCGACAGAGTTTACATAGAAACACCGAAATTCCATCAGATGAACACTCGCAAAAATGAAACTTGGAAAAAAAATATGGAGAAAACCCCGTAATTGCAAGTTATAATAACCAGATCAAACCTCATCAAGCGGCCAGCAATCACAATTCACCAAAAACAAAAAAAAAAACAAAACCAGATCAAATCTCATGAACCCAGAAAGTTTGACTCACCTAGATTTTGAAGCCATGGTGGCAGAAGTTGTGTGAGTAAGAAGAAAAGGCAAAAAGGCGATGCGTTTGCAGAGTTAAAAATGGTAGAGTTCTGACATTGTACGAAAGAAGAAAAAGAAGAAACAGTATTAGATTTGCTTAAGTTGAAGATTTTGAGTTTGTGAATGAGAGTGTGAGGAAAAGATGCAGAGAGAATTTACAGAGGAGAAACCAAATAATTTGAGCTGGTTCTCTTTTTAGTCCAGAGTGTACAAACACACACTCTGTTTTCTCTCTCTTTCTCTCTCACATTCATTCATTTATTGTTAACCGTTTTTTGCTCTCTGGTCTCGTCTTTCCGATGTGGGATGCAGTGATCGAAGGTACAAAAGTAACACTGTTACTGTTACCATTATACACTCTGCTATAACTTTATCTATCACTCACTCACTCACTTTTTTTTTTTTCTTTTCATTACAATTTTAAAATAATTCATGAAATTGAAAATTCACTTAATCTAATATGTTTTTTTTTTATCTCAATCAATTATTGATGTTGCACTTGTAAAGATTATTAATTTTTGCACTTAACTTTGAGATTACAAAAAACTATTATTATAAGAGAAACCTGGTCTATTATTATGATGGCATATATAAACATGACAGACATCATAAGTGTTTTGTTAGCTCTTACGTGGTTTTATGCATCAATGATGAAAGAATATTAGCATATTAAATAGGGATTCTGTTTTGTTCCATTTATCTTCCTTAAAAAAAAGTAATAAATTGAATTTGACATAAAAAAGGTAATTTTTCACTATTTAAGAACTTATTTTTCTTCTTTGAAATCTGACTTTTGACCAACATAAATAATGTATTCTTATTTTAATGAACATGAATATATAGTATTACATTTCGCTATAGGTTGTTATAACTAATTTTTCTATTTTTATTAAATTAAAGATACATTTGAAAAAATAGCATAAAAATCTTCTTTTCTTGTCAAAAATCTTATCATTAAAAAGGGAACATAATGAGTACTATCTTTTGAATATGATAATATATAGAAATTACATATAAGTGACAAAATGGAGTTTTCTAATTAATTAGATTAATTACTTTGATGGATTTAGATGTTCATTCCATTAATCTTCTTTTTCAATGTCTCATTCTAATTTTCAACTCATTGAACCTTAATCTTATAGTTATGTTAGAAGTGAGTTTTAAATCTAATTCAACCTTATAAAATTGACTTGTAAAATGAAATTTACACCATATTTATATATTGTGAATTGACCTTATTTCTGATCGATGTAAGACTTCTAACAAATTAAAATTAGTTTTACAATGATAAATAAGTTAAAAGAAATGGATACTTTAAAATAGATAATCACAATAACATCAAATTATAATTTAGTAACTGTATTAATAAAATTTATTTTTTTACACAAAATTATTGAGAATATAATTTGATTATTTTTTATATAATTAAAATAAAAGTTGGCATGAGATCAACTTTGGTATGGAGGGTAAGAAACTGACTAGCAACCAATAATCCTCTATCTATCTATCTTGTGGATGTGGCAAAACTCATTTCAATTTCTAATTTTTAAAATAAAATATAAAAAAAAAATTAGGTACAACTTTAAATTGAATCGGTGATGCTAATTTCACTCCACATATTTAAATATCCAATTGGTGATTATTTTCTTACAAATAAACTATTTCCAGTTTGTCGGTGATGATTCCAATAATACGTTTTTTATATAAAGAAAATTTGATGACGATATTAAATTAAAGGTCATAATTTGAAGTCGCTTTTTATTTAGTTACTATTTATAAACAACTGTCGATAATGACATTTCAATGTTTTTCATCATTGGCCGCAATGTTGAAGATTAATTATACATATACTTTTTTTTTAGTATGTATACTTTTTTAAAAAGAAAGTTAATAACTATTGATAAAAAAATATTCACCATAATCGTAAACCTTTTATTAGCTATAATTTATATTTTATTCTATAAAAAATGTAACTTTATCTTATTGTTCTTCTTTTTCTTTCACACGAAAAAGAAATTAACCGAAAAATTCATAATTACATCAGTATATTTGCCAAAAACTTTATTAATACCGAATTTGAAAATCTCTACAACTATTTTATAAAAACCTTGAGAGTGACAAAACGGGTAAAAGGCATTAGTTTATATAAAGAAAATATTTATAATATATATATTTTTGACAAAAGGTCACGTGTAAAATAAAGTGAATCATAGGAACAAACATGATTTACTTGAATTGCGTCACAACTTGTAGTATTTGTGTATAAATTTCAGAAAGTTGCTGAAAGAATTTTGATTTATGTCTTGTCACAAATGCAGAACAAATTAAAATGTAATGTTCTTTGCACATATGTATAAGAAAAAACACAAAGTTTATATAATTTTGTGTGTGGAAACTTTGTTTGACTTTACACATAAGCATGCATCTCAAAGATGCCTATTTTGAGTGCAACTTGAGATTAAGGTCTGGGTCAACTCATAATTTTGTATGAACATATTCATTTTTTTAAGAAAAATGCAGAAAGCATGCTAATTAGTTGTTGCGATTCAGTAGCAAATCTGACAAAATAGCAGCATCACGTTTGGTTGAATATTGTTTACTCAACTTAAACACTGGATTTAGGTTTAACCCCATTTTCACTCTTAAAGCAATCATCATAACTGTTTAACTATATATAGATATATAAACTTGATCAAATTATTTCAATAGATTTGGCAATAGGAAATACAATTTTTTGGTAATTTTTTGTGTGTGTTATCTCTCACTTGAATTTATTAACTGTTTCAAAATAAGCTTTTCAGCAGAGGATAATGAGAGTTTTCATTCTTATAAATATTGTTAATGTTTAGATATCAAGTATGTTGAAATATCATTAGAGTCAATCATCGCATTTTTTATCTATTTTTTGTTTTAAAATTTAGAATTTTGTCACGATTTTATCTTTAAAAAACACATCAAAAGTAGAAGGAATATTTAAAATATGTTTGATCTTGAAATCTAAATAATATAAGACTATTGAATATACCGAAGAATTTAAATTTGGATTAACTCGTGCAAAGTTGATAACAAAATAAATATTGATATTAGGTTAGTAGTCATTGTTTGTATACCATCCACATGATCAATCACATGACATGTCTCAACCAATAATGTTAATTGCGTTATGCAGTAACTTCTCTCTTCTGCCCAGTTGTTCACCCATCATACAAACCATAAAAGCAACTCATTATTATTTAAACATTATAACGAAAATTACAACAACCTATCTTTGGCAGTCTAGTTAGACATCATTAACATTGAAAAAAGGTTATGGTTGTGCAAGTAATAATCTTACCATAAGTAAAAATTTTCTCAGATAACAATCATAGAGTAATTTTTAACTGAATCACATAATAACTTTTCATCAAGTATGAATATCAAAAATAGTATTCATCAATGTATTTTGAAGATATAATATGAAAATAATACCAAAAAAAACCTAATTGAGAATCTAAATTTATATTTAATTAATTGGATAGTAGTTAATTTTATTCAGATATATCAATTTGGTATCTTTTTTAAAAAAAAGTGTTGATCGAGTTCTAATTTTTTAAAAAATGTCTTAATTAGGTATAATCCGACCGATTAAGCCTTACTTTTATTAGTGTGAGAAGCTAGCATAGGAAGTTTGAGACAACTGGCATGCACATGGGGAGAGGAATGAAAATGAAAATGGAAAAAATTGATGAGATTTGTAATTGGGAAATGGAGATGAGATAGGCACAAAGACAGACAGAAAACATGTAACATCATCATTCTGAGGTGGGGAGCATGTTGTATGAGTAATATTGTTTGTTTGGTTTGTCCTAAAAAATCCTTAAACTTGAATGAATTAATCAAGCACAGAACAGTCAATGTTGTTTTTTTTGCTAGCATCTCTAAGAACTCTCATTTTCACTTTAATTAAATAGACAACGCCAACGCTACTCATTACAAACAAACACGTTAGTTGGTTGTTTTGCTGCAACTGCAGTTGCTTTCATTAATAATCTCCCCAAACATTTTTGTCACATGCAAAATGTCAGACCAGTTCCTCTTTTATTCTTCTTGTTTTCATCACATTTCTTGGAAAAAAAAAATTCACTTCGGTAGTTGTCAAAATTCCTGCATTTGAATAGTAGCTGAGGGAGCTCAAATTATTGTTTGTTTATTCTGTGTCTTGAATTTCGAGTATGTGAAGTAATAAAACGTGAAACATGACCCAAAATAGATTAGATTAGTTGCATTTGAAATGTCAAAAATTTACTCCTTAATTATGTTCATAGTTCCTAAGTCCCTAAATTTTTAAGTGAAAATAAAATTTGCTAATGTTTTAAATTTTGATCACAAATTTTTAAAATAATAAATACAATTTTTTAAAGCAATGACGTTATTTTTTTAATTTGTTAAATAATGTTTTAAACTGAGTTTCAAACTGATATTTAAACCAAAACCTACCAAAATTTGAGTAAAGAATTCAAAAATCATCCTAAAACATTCTTTTAACATATCTAAAATATTTAACAGTTAAATTAAAAAAATGCATACCTATTTATATTTAAAATTTAAAAATCATATTATATCTTGAAATAAAAACAAATTTTAATTTTACATCAAACTTAAAAAATAAAAACATTTAATCCTGTGTAACATAGAAATTGAATAGAATATATTAATAAACACATTGTGGTACCATGTTATACAATAACTTTTCCTACTTTAAGGGTTACACCTACAGAAGTACTTGATGGAAAAAAGCAAAAAAGTCTTCATGCTAAAAGTAGAATGCTACTTTGTGACAGTGGGTTGAGTGCACTTAAAGTAACGTACATTTCTTTGAAATAAATTGTGAATTATCTCAAACATTATATATTATTCATTTTATTTTAAATAAACTTGCAAGACTGTATTTAATTAAATGTTGAAACAAAAATAGTTTTGTTCATTATTATACTTATGAATTCCTTGCTGGATGGATTAATTTAATCACTTAAGTATATATATTATCTTGCAGTAATATCTCGAATAAAAAAACCAATATATTAACAACAAATCTTCATTGATTAACAAAATGACTTGGATGTAGATCTCAATAACCATCACACATTTATGAGTAGTTCTATAAAAATCAATTATAGCCAACTTGAAAATAAAGGAAGTAAATAGTTCCCTGCATTATTGACTCATGGAGTTTTCTGCTATTGTTGACCATTACTGAACATAGTTCCCTGGATTTTTTGCCCTTTTATTTGGGCAGCATCAATATTAGTAATATATTAAATAAACTAAAAGAAGCAGAACACACCTAACCGTGTAGAAGGGCTCCTTATAGGTACAATTCCTTAAAAGGAGGCCAGCCTCAGTAGCATCTGACTGTAAGAAAAATGGTGGGTGGAAACTAAATGGTAGATGGCATCAAGAGAGAGAAAAATATATAGATACAATAAATTATATAAATCATATCATTGTTATAATAAGACAGGAATAGAGACAACAAAGATTATAAAATCTAATAGAAATTACAATGATACTTCCTAAGGATTTCTCGGATTGCACATAATCCTCATTGTTTTTTTTAATATTCTTCAAACCATTAAGGGTTAGTGTAATATATATATATATATATATATATATATATATAGAGAGAGAGAGAGAGAGAGAGAAAAAGAGAGAGTCAATGTAATACTAAAACAAGTAAGGAGTTTCCTGTAGGTCCCTGAATATCAAAAGAAATAAAGAAAAGATAAGAGGCAAATGTAATTTATTGAAAAAATTGAAGACCACCATAAAAAATTAATTCGTATGGTCCCAATTAGCCCATGAAAGGAGGCCACTAGCGATGGTGAAAAGTAATTTGAAAATCATTACAAGGAATGAATGAAACAATTATGCAGATGAAAAATTAGAAATGAAGAAAAGTTTATCATCAAACTCAGTTTGTCTCACAGAAAATAAAGTATAGATGAAGAATCTGGAAACTTACAATGGTTAAAAAGTGACAAGTATGATAGTAGATTGTCCAATACTAACTAGTAAGAGTGAGAAATTACATCAGTCTTCGTCATAAGAGACATGAAAGCTGGTTGTGCAACCAGAAGCTTCAGGGTCTTCAGCCCCACAACAGTCATAGAACTTTGCAGCATAAGGTGGATCATCCGGGCCCAGTTCATAGTACCTTCATAATTAACAAAAGAATAAATTACAGAATATGGGAATGGATTGATAATTGAAGTAGAAAAGATATAAATTTCCAGGTCACCAGCCTGGCATTCACATTCACCTGATAAGGTGAAGCCAAGTCTAAGATCTGGTCAGCTTAAAACTTCATTACTTCTCATTTGAAAAAAATTTGTTTGACACCATTTGACAATGAAAGGGTAATAGTAATAAAAAATAATTTTTTGTATTTGTAAAAAAAAAAAAAAGAGATAGTGAAAAGTAATAAAGATCAGTATGAAATGGGTGTAAAAAAAATTTGGTTCTCAAAATACCATTTATGTTACCTTCTTGTAACTTACAAATAAGCATCTTCCAACATTAGTTGTCCAAGTAAAACATTGGCATATTGTGATTTGTTTATTTAAGATTTTTTGCTGCAAGATTTAGAATCTTTTATTCCTCTGAGCACTATCCTGATTTACGTGCCGGAGCTTAAACACCCACGTAAGAATATGATGAATACAATGAACGAGTAACAAAACTCCGGACTTTGAAACAGAGAAAGTACAAGCATTTACAGAAGTTCATTGTGTGGAGTGTGTTTTGCAAATTACCATAAAAAGTTGTACAGTGAATAGGATGTCTGACATGTGAATCCCCCTGTGCCTGGTAGAAATTTGAGGTTACAACATAAGTGAGAAATTTGTGGAGATTACAAGATTTTGACCACTAAAAGCCCCTGGAACTCCAACAACAAACAGGATCCGAGAATTCGTTACACAGTGGCTATGTTCTTGGACAAATTATACTTTTTGTCAGAAAAATTGTCAAGATTTTTGTTTAGTGAATATACCAATGTGAAAGTTTTAAAAATAACCAAGAAAGGAAGATATATCAGAAACTTTCACAATGTTGGAAGGTTTCTGTCAAACTCAGTATTATTGACTGTTGTAAATTGTAATAAAAGAAGGAAACTAGGAAAGTGGTGAAATAAACATACTCAGTTTCAGCTAAATGAAATCTTAAAGCCTTTGCATGTATAAAGTGATGCTTTAGAGGTTTATTATGAATCATGTTCACAGACAAAACCGTTTACCCCGAAGTTCTTAACAGTTTCATGGTTTTGATTAAAACATTTTTGTTATCTTCATCTACATCTGGCCATAAGGCTATCCTTCATCAAAACAACTCTCCTAACTGGGGCTTCTATCCATCATCAACATGCTACTGGCAGAAATGAATGTAACACAATCCATTATTCTTAAAATTTTATGGTCTTAAAAAATCAGGCCAAGACACTTTTAGAAAATATACCTTTTGTGTAAATCGTCATCTGCAACGACAACAAAAATCCAGAAATTTCCATTACATTGTTTTGCTTAAATTGTGGCTTATAACCACTACTTTGCTCAGAGTTTTTCTTCTAAAAACACTATGAAACTTCTGAGTGCTGCATGACTACCTTCTCAATCCTATTTCATAAACAAGTTTATCTTTCTTTCTCCTCTAAACAGTATTTTAAGCCAAAAATGAGTGAAGTGACCCTCAATGAAGACGTAAGCAAACTTGGTAGGGGCTTGAGGGTTCATTGCAATGTGCAAAAGGAAGGATTGACAGAGGATATTAGAGTATCCATGTTGATACCTGAATTGATGAATTTTCATTTCTCAACAAAAAACGAACAAACTTAGGTATGATACCTTATGCCTTGTTCTCAAATTATTGGTATGAACAAAAAAATGGTAACAAAAAAAATTGTTGGGCAGTGCTAAGATGAAGTCACAAGCTTCTGCATGTCCTGTGTCGGGAAGATGAACACAAATTGCCCTAAATGCAAAATGGTATGTCATCTATACATGACAAATAAGCAATCCATGAAAAAAGGTGACAAAACATGACATTAAATCAAAATCCTAAAACCCTGATACAAGAACATGATGATCATAACGCGAATTAACCCTTTTTTTTTCAGAAGGAAGAGGGAAAAAAGGGAATTTAATAGGATTATGAATAAAAATTGGAGCTCTAAAAAAAGAGAGGTGAAATTGGTAGATGAAAGAATACCTCTTTTGATCGTCGTGACGGCGACAAACGAAGAAAGAAGTGTGGAAACGGCAAGAGGATGAAGTGTTGGAATTTGGGTCATAGCTCTGTTTACACCTTTTACAAACCTTTGAATTTGATAATATCAATTCTTTCTGCTTCTCCTTCTCCATCTTCTTCCTCACACACCTCACAGATTCACAACGTTAACAATAACTCAACATTGAAAAGGAAGATGAAGAGTTTTATACCCTTCTCCACTTTATAAATATTTTCTTTTTAGGAAGAAACCAATAAAAATGTTTTCTGAAATATAAAAGTTTGGTGAAGAAATAAAACTTTTCATCTCTATAGGGAGAGTTTTTTTAGGATAATTTATCTGAAGTTAGATTAAATTTTAATTTTTCATTTCATGATTTTTTGTCCGCCATCATAATCTTCATATTATCTGAGATTCACGCTTCAAACTTCAATTTTTATATATTTCTCTTTCTTTATTCCTAACCTATTTATCTAGAAATAATTTAATTGATTAAAATGTAAAAAGAAAATGCATTTGAAAATTATGATTCAATAAAAATGGCGAATTTTGTAAACTTTGAAAAGAGACTAAAATTTTTAACTAAGTATTAAAAAGGGAGGAAATTTGTAATTTAGTCTATAGTGACAAAATATTTTTACGTTTCTTTAATAACAATATAGGTAATATAAAGTTACAAGAGTTATCTTTTATAGGGTCAATTTGAATTTATGATTCAACACTCAAAATAATTCTCTGTTTTGATTACATAATATATTAATATATTTGATATTTTAAAAATAAGTACATTAATTAATATCAATGAAAAGAAACAGAGACATTTTTTTTTTAATTTATAGTTGAGAACGAGATAGGGGGGAGTAATATTAGTGAGAATGGAAAAAAAATCAACTATAACAAAATTGAAAAATATGCTTTAAAATGTGACAAAATTTAGTGTCATTTTTTCCTATAAATTAAAAAAAAATGACTACTTGTTTGAGAATTAAGTTAGTAATCAATTTAGAAGGAAAAAAAAAACAATCAAATTTACAAACGTGAGGTAACTAGTATAAAAACAGTACTGTGACAAGCAAACCTTTCTTTAATTTATATAAATCAGGCTTAAATATTTTTATTTACTCATATGTGATTTTGATATATACTCCTCAACCATTATTTTTTGCATTATGTTACTTTAAAATTTCTTAGTTTACTTGTTTTTGATATATTGGTAGTAAATTTTGTTGGTATCACTTTTTAGAAAATCTAATAATTAATATTAGAGTTTTTCTTTTATTATTATTCACGTATGATATGAAATGAACGCTGAATCGTAGATTTGAGAATTTTCTATATTAAAAGTATTTTTTTTATATGTCTTTGTTACATTAAAACAACAAGACAATTAAAGATCACTACTAAAATACTAATGATTAAAAAATGCTTACACTAAAAAAAAAGTGTAACGTAGAAAAGACTCTTCATGTTTGAGAATGTTTGAGAAGGAGATTATTCAAGTCAAATGTCAGTAATAGTCTTACATTTATAAGAATAAACAAAATGAAGAACGTATCAGTTTAATTTACCCGACCACGTGTCATTTAATGGAAGTAAGCTTTAAGGATCAAAAGCAAAATAAAAAATTTATCAAAGAAATCACGACAGAAGATCTCAATTGTTCACATAGTTCTCGGTTGAATTTACAGTATCCTTTTTCCTACACTATATTTGGGTGGTGTGCATTAAGTAAATGGAATATTCACACAGTAGAAACATTTCGGTGGAACTAACCAGATTTCTCAGACGTAAGTTCCGTCATCATCATCATATTCTGTTGTGCCTTGCCTTCCTGAAATGATATTGAACAAGTTCTTTGTGGCTCGGCCAACTGCTCTAGTAGTCTTTCTAGCAGCTCCAGCAACAGCAGGTTGCAAAGAAATTTCGGGCAAATTCGCCCTCTCTTGGATCATGGCTGTATTCAACCCAACTATAATCAGACTAACAAAGAACAAAGTCAAGATTCCACTGATATCATCCCATTTATCAGTTTCCCCATTCAACAAGTGCTCCAATTGCTTGCTCGAAAGAAAATTGACTACTTAATAATTCAATGCTTTAAGCCGTTAAATGGAATTCAAATTCCTAGTGTGGGAAAAGATTGATGGTTGATTTGTGTGTGGGAGTGTATTATTCAATGGCTAACACCTGAGTGCCTTACAGAAATCCTCTGAAAAATGAAACATAACGTTTCAACCCATTCAAGTGTGGTTGCCTACCCCAATTTTTTATTTCTGTGATCTGATACACCTATTGTAGTTAAGATTAAGTGGGGAAAATGGAAAATAAAAAATTAAAGAAATCCCAGCAAACATGGTATACATACACTCGGTTTGTTGTCGTGCCATTGAACTAAATTGTCGTAGTCCAGCTTCTGCTGCTTGCACAACTTGAGCTGACGCGTTGACTCCATCTGCTACTTCCTGGCTGATTCCCAAAAAATATGATTAGATATGTCGCTGAAATGCTGAGTTTGAAAACCAATTCCTCATAAGAGGAACACTAGCATTTCTTACAGAGTCTTTTAAACACTCTTTTATTATTCGGTGAATTTTTTGTGGGTCCTACTTATTTGGGGTGGGGGTTCTCACAAATTGAACCCAATAATAGTGCGTGAAATTCCTTTCATGATAAAAGGGCGTTTACTTTTATCATTACCAGTTGCCAAATGTTCAAAATTCTTTTACTTTTCTGAAAAAATTTATTGAGTTATTATTGATCATATTGAACAACGTATGCCAGCCTTTTTCACTTGCATACTTAACAAAATATTGGGTGAAGGACCAACCACATCTTCCAATGATGGAACTGAAGGATTCAGAAGGATCTCTCCCATGCCAGCTAAACTTCAGAAAATAAACCAATCATAAGAATTACCAGTCTTGCATGAAGCAACAGGATGAGAAGGAAAAAGTTTTAGGTTTGGGTCCAATTTCTTGCCAATTTAAGTTCATAATATCCAGGTATGGTTGTTTCAAAGCAACAACGAATGAAACAATCGTATAAAATTGTTCAAATCACTGGCATGGAAACCTCTTGGTCCACACTTCATTACAATTGATAAGTCTTTGAAGTATAAATACGAACTGCTTAAGGTGAACAGATTGTCACAGCAAACAACACAAACAATCTTAACTCTTAAGAACGAGTTTACAACACCCAGTAACTCAAACAAAGTAGAAAACTAGAAAAAGAAAAAAACACTTCGAATGAATATACGTCACTTCCGGGTCTGCCTGAATGGTACTGTAATAATGGATTGAGCACAGATTTAAGGATACTCTAGGACTGCGGCACAAAAAGTAGCACAAAACAGAACTACTATGTGTGTGTTTGAATTGCCATTCCACAGGCACTAAATGTTCACTCACACCTTCTGATGCACAAAAATTATCAAGCTACAATATCGATAAATTGAGAAGGACATTGGTTATGTTCAACTGAATTTATCCCAACACACCCGATGTACAGTTAATAATCAAAAAGATAACCAACATTTAGAAGAAAAAAGAAAAGATGGAAAGAAATACAGCAATAATGGAGTCAAAGCAAAGTAAACATTGTTACCTTAGATCACTTAGTTCTAGAGTTAGATCACTTATTTCCATCCCAGAAAGCCTAATAGCAGTCATGGTACTAGGGAGCTCCTCACGAGCTGTATCAGCCAGCTTTGAAAGGGATATTGCAGCATTTCTCATCGCCTAAGGAAGATATAGAAAAATGGTATATGAGTATTTTTAGTCTGCTTATGCTTAACAATTATCCAATTACGACAATTTAGTGGGTGTGACATATGATAAGTCTAGGCATCATAGCATGAGAAAAACAAAACAACACGAAGGAAATATAATGTTGCAGAGACAAATTGACTAGGCATAGCCAATAAGGCAAGTTAAGTTCCTATTAAATGAAACAGAAGTTGAAGATCTTCCACCACAGAATAAAAATAAAAAACCAAAGATTAACTTACATTAACATTCATCAATTGAGACATAAGTCACGCAAAAAGGGTATCTAAATCGGAATATGAGTGAGCCTAGCATGCTTTGCAGTCGAACTGACATCATATGCAGATTCCAAATCCATTTTACGTGTTTAACTAACTCAACAAAAATATCTAAAATCCAATGCTCCCCTAATGGACAAAAAAAAATAAAATAAAATTTGATTGAACAGAAGTTCAATTAAAATTCTTCTCAATTTGAAGTATAAACAGTAAACTGCAACCAAAAATGTTTATACATAGTGCACCTATAAATATAAGCAATGTGATAGACAACTTACAAATAGGGCTGGAACAGCAGCAAAAACAAGGCTAGCGAATGCCACTGAGGTCTGCAGAAACGATACTAAAAACATGTTCAGACAGAGAGCAACAATTTTAATTCAAATCGAGTTGATGAAACACTCCACTCAGATTACGGTATCAATTAATTCATGAGAATATTTAGAGCGAGAATAACCTAAAAAAAAAAAAAAAGAGAAGCCG